>Ga0172380_10002021_pt1 | contig 33057 bp, 26 predicted proteins | sample Leawe162metaG_FD_119747 | JGI IMG/M metagenome (GOLD analysis project Ga0172380, IMG submission 119747) | Leachate microbial communities from a municipal landfill in Southern Ontario, Canada - Leachate well 162 metaG | ecosystem: Engineered > Solid waste > Landfill > Unclassified | place... | reverse complement strand
GTCGGCCGGGCTGGTGGTCTGGAGCGAGGGTAGCCGAAGGCCGGGGCAGCGGGGAGCGATTCTTTGGTTCCTTTCTTGTCGCAACAAGAAAGGAACTCGCCCGCCGGGGCGAGACCCGGCAACTATTGGTTCCATCGCCCCATAGAGAACATACCCAAGCCTGTATACTTGCAGGATGGGCGACATCTCAAACCAACCCGTCATTCTCATCAGCGGTGCCGCGAAACGCGTGGGTGCAGCAATCGCGCGGCTCCTGCACGAAGCCGGCGCAAGCCTGTTGCTGCATTATCGGAACTCCGCGGATGAAGCAAAGGCGCTGGCAACCGAATTGAATGCGGTCCGTCCGGATTCGGCGGCGTGCGCAGCGGCCGATCTGTGTGACACGGTGCAGTTGCAGCAGTTGGTTAATGTCGCCGTCGAGCGCTTTGGTAAGCTCGACGCTCTGGTGAATAACGCCTCGGCGTTTTATGCCACGCCGCTGGAAGACATCGACGAGGCGGCCTGGCGGGATTTGATGGGCAGCAACCTGAAAGGCCCGTTGTTTCTCTCTCAAGCCGCCGCGCCCTATCTCTTAAAAACCTGTGGCGCGATCGTCAATATCACCGACATCCACGCCGAGCGCCCCTTGAAGAACTATCCTCTTTACTGCGCCGCCAAGGCTGGCCTGCTTGGACTGACGCGTGCCCTGGCGCTGGAACTGGCACCGCAGGTGCGGGTCAATGCGGTGGCCCCGGGTCCCATTCAATGGCCGGAAGGCAAGGCCGCCGGCGACTTCGATGCCGACGCACGCCGGGCCATCGTTGCACGCACGCTGCTGCAGCGGGAAGGAACGCCTGCCGACATCGCCCGCGCAGTACGTTTTTTGTTATTCGATGCGCCCTACGTCACCGGCCAGGTCATCAATGTCGACGGCGGCCGCAGCGCTTATATTTGATGCGATGAATAATCCGACTGAATCCCCGCCGCCCACCGCGACCAAGCAGGCCAAACAGCGCCGCGAAGCCATCAAGCTCGGCAAGCGCCTGCGCCGTCATACCGGCCAGGCCATCGTCGACTACAACATGATCGAAAACGGCGACCGGGTCATGGTCTGCCTTTCCGGCGGCAAGGATTCTTTCGGGCTGTTGGACATCCTGCTTTATCTGCGCGAGCATGCGCCGATCGATTTCGAGATCATCGCCGTCAATATCGATCAGAAGCAGCCGGGCTTCCCTGCCGAGATCCTGCCGAATTACCTGAAAGAAATCGGCGTTCCTTTCCGCATCGAGGAACAGGATACCTATTCCATCGTGAAGCGCGTGGTGCCCGAAGGCAAGACGACTTGCGCACTCTGTTCGCGGTTGCGCCGTGGCATCATCTATCGCGTTGCGGGGGAAATCGGCGCCACCAGGATCGCGCTCGGCCATCATCGCGACGACATCCTGGAAACGCTGTTCCTCAACATGTTCTTCGGCAGCAAGATGAAAGCCATGCCACCGAAGCTGGTCACCGACAATGGCAAGCACATCGTCATCCGCCCGCTGGCCTATTGCCGGGAGAGCGACCTGGCCGACTGGGCCGAACTGCGCCGCTTCCCCATCATTCCCTGTGATTTATGTGGCAGCCAGGAACAATTGCAGCGCAAGCAGATCAAGCAAATGTTGCGTGAATGGGACAAGCGTTTTCCGGGACGCGTCGACAACCTGTTTCGCAGCCTGCAAAACGTCGTGCCCTCGCATCTGGCGGACAGCAGGCTTTATGATTTCGCCGGACTCAAGCCTAGCGGCCAGCCCGATCCGGATGGAGACCACGCCTTTGATCCCGAGGAATTTCATGATCCCGACATCTTGCGTGCCGTGACCCAGATTGGAGAATATTGACTTGAGCGCTGACACCAATGACATGACCGGCGCAGTGCTCAGTCTGCGCTGGGAAAGCGGGGATCTCTACATTCTCGACCAGACGCGCCTGCCTACGGAGATTGTCGAAATCCGGCTCGCCAGCATCGAACAAGTCTGGGAAGCTATCCAGCAACTCAGGGTGCGTGGCGCTCCTGCCATAGGGGTCGCCGCAGCTTACGGGCTTGTGGTCGGAATGAAGCCCCTCATCCATCTTGATTTGGGAAAGTTCCAGGCAAGACTCAAGGAGAATGCCGACTATCTGAATTCGTCGCGCCCTACCGCCGTCAATCTCAGTTGGGCACTGCGGCGCATGCAAGATTTCGCGATGGCCCAGGCGACCCAGGTTGCCAGTGCCAGCCAGCTTTACGCGCGACTGGTCGAGGAGGCTGTTCGCATTCACCAGGAAGACCGGGCGATCTGCCGCGCCATCGGAGAAAACGGCCTGCCCCTGATCCGCGCGGGCATGGGTGTGCTGACCCATTGCAACGCCGGTGCACTGGCCACTTCGGAGCTGGGCACCGCCACCGCGCCGCTGTATCTCGCCCACGACCGAGGCATGCGCTTCCGGGTCTATTCCGACGAAACGCGGCCGTTGCTGCAGGGTGCCCGGCTCACGACCTGGGAGTTGCAGCGTGCCGGACTGGACGTGACGCTGATCTGCGACAATATGGCGGCATTCGTGATGTCCCAGGGACTGGTGGATCTCTGCATCGTCGGCTGCGACCGGGTCGCAGCGAATGGCGATGCCGCCAACAAGATCGGCACGCTGGGGGTAGCCATCATTGCGCGGCATTACAACATTCCCTTCTATGTCGCCTGCCCCTCTTCCACCGTCGATCTTCAGACTGAAACCGGAAAGGGAATCGTGATCGAGGAACGCGATGCCGAGGAAGTGCTGTTTTTCGGCGCCCGCAGAACCGGTCCGGAGGGCGCAAAAGTGCGCAACCCATCCTTCGACGTGACGCCGCACGAGCTGATTGCCGGCTTCATCACCGATCGCGGCATCATCCGGCCGCCTTATGCCGCATCCCTTGCGCAGCATTTCGGCTAGGCGGGCATGACGTCCATGCTCCCCGGCTCCCCAGCCATTGCGGCCACTGCGGCCAGCAGCAACCGCGATATCTACCTGCGCCTGCTCGGCTATGTGCGCCCGTACCGAACGGCATTCCTGTTGTCCCTGCTCGGCATGGCGATGACGGCGATGACCGAACCGCTGTTCCCGGCGCTCATGAAACCGCTGCTGGACAAGGGCTTCCTGCCCAAGTACCAGGGCGATTTGTATCTGATCCCGCTGGCCCTGGTGGCGATTTTCGTCACGCGCGGCCTGCTGACCTATTTCACTTCCTACAGCCTGGCCTGGGTCAGCAATCGGCTGATCATGGACCTGCGCCGCGCAATGTTCCAACGGCTGCTGAGCCTGCCGACGCATTATTACGACGACCAGTCTTCCGGCGCACTGATGTCCAGAGTCACTTACGGCGTCAATGATTTCACCAGTGCCGCCACCATCGTGCTGACCGCCCTGGTGCGCGACTCCCTGACGATCCTCGGCCTGATCGGATTCCTGCTGTATCTGGACTGGCAATTGACGCTGATCGCCCTTGCGGTCGGGCCGATCATTGTCGGCGTGGTGCGCCTGTTCGGACGCCGCCTGCGCGCCGCCAGCCGGCGTGGCTATAGTGCAATGGGTCTGATCTCGCACATCCTCGAGGAAACCATCGGCGCCCACAAGGTGGTCAAGGTGTTTGGCGGCCAGCGCTACGAATCGCAGCGCTTCGAGGATGTCAGCAACGAATTCCGCAAGGCGGCGATGCGCGAATCGATGGCAGCCTCGGCCACCGTGCCGCTCACCCAGGTCGCCTCGGCCAGTGCCCTGGCGATCATCATTTATGTGGCTTTGCTGCAATCATCCGAAAGCCATATCACGATCGGCGGCTTCGTTTCTTTCATCACCGCCATGTTGATGCTGCTGGCACCGGTCAAGCGGCTCACCGAGGTCAATGCGCCATTGCAGCGCGGACTGACCTCGGCCGAGAACATCTTTGGCCTGCTCGACGAGCCGGCGGAGGACGACCCCGGCACCGGAGTGCTGCCCCGCGCACGTGGCGACATCCATTTCGATCAGGTCAACTTTTCCTACGCGAACACTTCCCGGCCGACCTTGCAGAACATTTCACTGAATATCAAGGCGGGATTGACGGTCGCCCTGGTTGGACCTTCCGGCAGCGGCAAGAGCACCCTGGTCAGCCTGCTGCCGCGTTTCTATCAGACCCGCCAGGGCAGCATCCGCATCGACGGCCATGACATCGCGAGCCTGACCCTGTCCAGCCTGCGTGCCAACATTGCGCTGGTCAGCCAGGAAGTGGTGTTATTCAATGACAGCGTCGCAGCCAACATCGCCTATGGCAGTTCGGCCGGCGCCAGCGAAGCCGACATCATCGCGGCAGCTCAGGCCGCCCACGCCTGGGAATTCATTTGCCAGATGCCGCAGGGTCTGCAGACGCGCGTCGGCGAGAACGGGGTCAAGCTTTCCGGCGGCCAGCGTCAGCGTCTGGCGATTGCCCGTGCCTTCCTCAAGAATGCGCCGATCCTGATTCTCGACGAAGCCACTTCGGCCCTCGATACCGAGTCCGAACGACAGATCCAGGCAGCGCTTGAGACGCTGATCCAGGGACGCACAACCTTGGTGATCGCCCATCGCTTGTCGACGGTCGAGCATGCCGATCGCATCGTGGTGCTGGATCAGGGTCGCATCGTGGAACAGGGATGCCATCAGGAATTGCTGGCGCTGAACGGAATGTACAGCCACCTCTACCGCTTGCAATTTGAAACCCCGGAAGCCCTGGCTTAGTATCGGGGCATGGTCAGGCCTACGGCGAAGCCAGGTTAGCCGGCCGAGTGGCGTTGCGGCAGGGAAGCGTTCTCCACCCAGCGCTTGATTCGCATCGCATCACCGATGCGCGTCATCTTGCCCAAGGAGTCGAGCAACACGATGATGGTCGGCTTGTTGTTGAGCCAGGCCTGCATCACCAGGCACTTCCCCGCCTCACTGATATATCCGGTCTTGGACAAGCCGATATCCCAGGACGAGCTTTTCACCAGACTGTTGGTATTGTGGAAGGTATGCGTACGGCCGGCGATCCTGACCTCATATCCGGTTGACGTCGTATATTCTCGGATCAGCGGATACTGGTGTGCAGCCGCCACCATCTTGACCAGATCGCGGGCGCTGGAAACATTGGCGGCAGTGAGCCCGGTGGGATCTGCGAATTGAGTATCCAGCAGACCCAGTTCCTGCGCCTTGCGGTTCATCGCGACAATGAATGCCTCGCGCCCGCCCGGATAATGGTTCGCCAGCGAAGACGCAGCCCGATTTTCTGAAGACATCAAAGCCAGCCGCAGCATTTCCTCGCGGGAGAGCTGCGTGCCCACCCTGAGGCGTGACCGTGTACCCTTGCGCGTATCCACATCCTCATCACTGATCGCCAGGATTTCGTCCAGGCTGGGCCGGGCATCCAGTGCGACCATCGCGGTCATGAGCTTGGTGATGGACGCGATTGGCAGCACCGCACCGGCATTCTTTTCAAACAGCACCGCCCCGGTGGATTGGTCCAGGACCAATGCAGATGCCGATCCCAGCACCAGATTCGTTGTCCCCTGGTAAGCAGCCTGGCTCACGCGCTTCTTCGCATGGGGCCGGGCCAGCTTGTGTTTCTTGACGGTCACGGTCTTCTGCACCGCTTCCACGCTGCCCGGACTGACGACCAAAGCAAGCGCAGACAAGGCGAGCAAGCACATGGTGGCTTTATTCATTGTGTCCTCAAACTCCCAAACACGTGTTCTTCGCAAAATTCGCCGCAGTTTATCAGCGACAGTCCTACTCTTCAATAGAGAATAACGGTATTCGGCCCGAATAATTAAGTAGTTGCTCTTGTTTATTAACCTGGTATCTGAAGAAAAGCGAGGACTTCGTCGCGGCGCTGCTGCGTATCGTGGTATCCCAGGTCGATCAAGGCGCGCGTATAGGGTGGCTCAAACAGCAGATAACTGGTGAGCGCACCACCGTGCTTGTTGAGTGCACCGATGTTGCCGAACAGCGCCCGAACCGGCCAGGGCAGGCTTTGCGCATGCAAGGCGGCGATGTGGTCCAGGCGCTCCGATGGGGCAATCACCAGCACATCGATCTTGTGCAGGGCGATGTGCTGCTCCTGGCGAGTCTGCTCCGGAATCAACCCCACAGTCTGATTGATGCGTCGAATGCGTTCCAGATCGACCGACAAGGTATCGAGGAATATGCTCGACAAGGCATGGCCGGCGATCTGCGCCAGCGAAGGGTAATCATCGCTGGCTTGACGTTCATCGCGAGGCTCCGCCATGCGGCCCGCGCCTATCACGAGAATCCTGTCTGCCCCAAGATGGATCGCGGGCGAGATGGGCGCGACCTGGCGCATCGAACCATCGCCAAAATATTCCCGATTGATCTTGACCGCCGGAAACACAAAGGGAATCGCACTCGAAGCCATCAGGTGATCGACATCCAGCTTGACGTGCGCGCCGAGGCGCTGCGAACGCCGCCAGGGTTCCATGTCGGCGCGTCCCTGAAAGAAACTTACGCTCTGCCCGGAGTTGTAGCCAGAGCAGGTCAGGCTCACGGAATGCAGCGCCTGACTGGCAATCGCCCTGTCGATGCCGCTGAAATCAAGATGCTCGGTCAGCAACTGGCGCAACGGTGAGTTGTCGAGCAGTGCACGCGGACCGCTCTTGACCAGCCACCCGCCCATCAGCGCGCCCAACCAGCGGATGGCCGTTTCGCCGATGCCGAGGGCGTCGGCCCGATACACCGATCCGGCGTGGAAATTGCGCCAGATTTCGAGCAATTGCGTGACACCGGCATCGAAATTTTCCGCCGTGGTGGCGAGCGACGCGGCGTTGATGGCGCCAGCCGACGTGCCGCAGAGAATCGGAAACGGATTGCGCTGTGGTTCCGGCAGCAGGTCGCGGATCGCCGCCAACACGCCCACCTGGTAGGCGGCTCGGGCGCCGCCTCCAGACAGAATCAGTGCCGTTCTGGACATCCGGCCAATCCGGCACTCACGCAGGACCGCATGCTTAACTTAGCTTAGCGCACGAGGCCGATCACTTCCCGTGCGTCTTGGTGTTCAACTTGGCCGCCTCGACCGAGAGCAGCGCCGTGACATTGACGATGCGCCGGACGGTGGCAGTGGGCGTCAGGATATGTACCGGGCGGGCCGCACCGAGCAGCAACGGGCCGACCGTCAGGCCATCGCCCGCCGCCGTCTTGAGCAAATTGAATGCGATATTGGCGGCATCCAGCGTCGGCATGATCAGCAGGTTGGCCTGCCCCTTGAGCTGTGAATTCGGGAAGACCTGGCGCCGGATATCCTCCGAGAGCGCCGCATCGCCGTGCATCTCGCCTTCCACTTCCAGATGCGGCGCGGTGTTTTGCAGGATCGCCATCGCCTCGCGCATCTTGACTGCGGTCGGGTTGTCCTCGTTGCCGAAACTCGAATGCGAGAGCAGCGCGATCTTGGGCGCCACGCCGAAGCTCTTGACTTCCTCTGCAGCCAGGAGGGTCATCTCGACAATCTGGGCCGCAGTCGGGTCATAATTGACGTGGGTGTCGCAGATGAACAGGGTGCGGCTGGGCAGCACCAGCATGTTCATGGCGTAGAAATTATTGATGCCGGGTTCCCTGCCGATCACCGTGTTGATGTAGCGCAAATGCATCGAGTGCTTGCCGTAGGTGCCGCAGATCATGCCGTCGGCGTAGCCGTGGCGGATCAGCATGGCGCCGATCAGGGTGGTCTTGCGGCGGATTTCGCGCTTGGCGTATTCGATACTGCTGCCCTTGCGGCATGTGAGTTCGTAGTAATCCTGCCACAGCACTTTGTAGCGTGGATCGGAATCCGGGTTGACCTGCTCAAAGTGCTCGCCAGGGCGGATGCGCAAGCCGGCCTTTTTGATGCTCGCCGCCATGACTTCGGGGCGTCCGACCAGGATCGGCCTCGCCACACCTTCATCCACCACGGTCTGGGCGGCACGCAAAACACGTTCGTCCTCACCTTCGCAGAAAACGATACGTGCCGGATTTTTCTTGGCGGCGGCAAAGACCGGACGCATCAACAAACCGGTGTGATAGACAAAGTCGTTGAGCTGCTGCAGGTAAGCATCCATGTCCGCCAGCGGCCGCGTCGCCACACCGGATTGCATGGCTGCAAGCGCCACCGCCGGAGCAACCTTGACGATCAGGCGCGGGTCGAAGGGCTTGGGGATCAGGTATTCCGGACCGAAGCTCAGTTCATCGGTGCCATAGGCCGCTGTGACAACCTCGGATTGTTCGGCATGGGCGAGTTCGGCGATGGCGCGCACCGCAGCGACTTTCATGGGTTCGTTGATGGTGGTGGCACCAACATCCATGGCACCGCGGAACATGAAGGGGAAGCACAGGACGTTGTTGACCTGATTCGGATAGTCCGAACGACCGGTGCCGATGATCGCATCGGGGCGCACCGCCTTGGCATCTTCCGGAAGTATTTCCGGTGTCGGGTTGGCCATGGCCAAAATGATCGGGTTCGGCGCCATGGTCTTGACCATATCCTGCTTGAGCACACCCGCAGTCGACAGGCCGAGGAAAACATCACAGCCGGGCATCAGGTCGCCCAGGGTGCGTGCCTTGGTGTCCTGGGCATAGCGGGCCTTGGAGGGATCGAGGTTGGCATCGCGGCCAATGTACACCGCGCCCTTACTGTCGGTGATGTAGACGTTCTTGGGATCGAGCCCCAGACTGACCAAGAGGTCGAGGCAAGCAATGGCCGCGGCACCGGCACCGGAACAGACCAGCTTGATCTTGCCAATCTCCTTATTGACGACGCGCAAGCCATTGATCACCGCGGCGCTGGCAATGATGGCGGTGCCATGCTGGTCGTCGTGGAAAACCGGGATCTGCAGGCGTTCGCGCAGCTTCTTCTCAATATAGAAACATTCCGGGGCCTTGATGTCCTCGAGGTTGATGCCGCCGAAGGTTGGTTCCAGCGAGGCGATGATGTCGACGAGTTTGTCCGGATCGTTCTCGGCGATCTCGATGTCGAAGACGTCGATGCCGGCGAATTTCTTGAACAGTACCCCCTTGCCTTCCATGACCGGTTTGCCGGCCAGGGGGCCGATGTTGCCCAGGCCGAGCACAGCCGTGCCATTGGTGATGACGGCGACGAGGTTGCCACGCGAGGTGTATTGATAGGCATTGGCGGGGTCTTTGACGATCTCGTCGCAGGCCGCAGCGACGCCAGGGGAATAAGCCAGCGCCAGGTCCTGCTGGCTGGTCAGCGCCTTGGTCGGCGTGACGGCGATTTTCCCCGGCTTCGGCAGCCGATGGTATTCAAGCGCCTGAGCGCGGATGATTTCGTCCATGTTTATCTCCTCGTAACTGAATGAAAACGGTGGCGCTGAGACCCGCCCCGGGCGGGCGCCGCGGAAAGAATCCGGTATTGTATAGTGTCGCGTGCACGGATTAGCAGTTGATTTCACCTAACGCTCATGGCAGCAAAAGCCACCCACTGATGATGAAACACGCGAAAAGCGGCATAAAGTCCCGCCCCCTCCCGTCCTCCCCCTCGCGGTGGAGGCGATTGGTTTGCTCGCTTCGCTCGACATATCACCCAGCGCTCATTTTTGTTGCTTCACGCTAATGGATTAGCGCCTGCCAACCTTCATGCAAGACAAGAAGATGCAAATTAAGCTGGCCAGCCGCATGACTGACATTGCCCCGTTTCATGTCATGGAATTGATGGCCAAGGCCAAGGCGCTCGAGAATGCCGGACGCTCCATCATCCACATGGAAGTGGGTGAGCCGGACTTCCCCACGCCAGAACCCGTGATCGCCGCGGCCAATGCCTTCATCCGCAACGGCCGCGTGTTCTACACCTCAGCGCTGGGCCTGCCGCAATTGCGCGAGGCGATTGCCGGGTTCTATGCCGAACGTTACGGCGTCAGCGTGGCGCCGGAACGCATCATCGTCACGGCCGGCGCTTCGGGCGCCTTGCTGCTGGCTCTGGGAGCGCTCATCAATCCCGGTGACGAATTGCTTTTGCCTGATCCCGGCTATCCATGCAACCGTCATTTCACCCGCCTCTTCGAAGGGCGCCCCATGTCCCTCAAGGTGCGGCCGGAACACGGTTACCAGCCCAGCGTCGAGGATGTCACGACGGCCTGGACAAAACGTACTCGCGGCCTGCTGGTTGCATCGCCCGCCAATCCAACGGGAACCATGCTGGACCGAAACCGGCTCGCTGCGCTCTGGCAGGCTGTGGCGGCCCGTGGCGGCGTGCTGCTGGTGGATGAGATTTATCACGGTCTGACTTACGACTGTGAAGCGGCGACCGCCTTGTCGATTTCCGAAGACATATTCGTCATCAACAGCTTCTCGAAATATTTCAACATGACCGGTTGGCGTCTCGGCTGGCTCGTGGTACCACGCGATTGCGTGCGCAACATCGAAAAGCTGGCGCAAAATTTGTTCATCTCGCCCTCCGCTCCGGCACAGCATGCTGCCCTGGCCGCATTCCTCCCGGAAACCATCGCACTGCTCGAGCAACGTCGTGCCGAATTTCAGGCACGCCGTGATCTGCTGCTGCCCGGGCTGAAGAGTCTTGGTTTCAAAGTCGCTGCCGAACCCGCCGGTGCTTTCTATATCTACGCAGATTGCAGCCAACTCAGTGACGATAGCTACGCCCTGGCCAGCCAACTGATCGAGCAAGCGGGCGTGGCGATCACCCCCGGGCTGGATTTCGGCGAGAACGCGCCCGAACGCCACCTCCGTTTTGCCTACACCGTTGCGCAGAATCAAATCGAGGAAGGCTTATCGCGCCTGGCGCAATATTTCAAATAGCCCTGCTGGAAAAAACAGCGGCGGCTGATAGCCGCCGCCGAGCCTCAAATATGAGGGGATGCGAGAGTAAAAGCTAATCCGCTAGCGCGGAAATCTGCTCGCATCCACCCAAGATACGGCTCAAGACGGCCGCGAACCCGTCGGAAACGGCCATGCCGCAGCCGGATTCAGCGACGACTTCAGGCCCGGCGTGGCCGCAGTCGAAGGCGCAGCAGCCTTGGGGGCAGCCGGGGCAGGCTTGGCGGCAGCAGCTTTTTTGGCTGCTGGTTTCTTTGCTGCCGGCTTCTTGGCAGCAGCTTTCTTCGGTGCAGCCTTCTTTGCTGCCGGCTTCTTGGCAGCAGCTTTCTTCGGCGCAGCCTTCTTTGCTGCCGGCTTCTTGGCAGCAGCTTTCTTCGGTGCAGCCTTCTTCGCTACCGGCTTCTTGGCAGCAGCTTTCTTCGGTGCAGCCTTCTTCGCTACCGGCTTCTTGGCAGCAGCTTTCTTCGGTGCAGCCTTCTTCGCTACCGGCTTCTTGGCAGCAACTTTCTTCGGTGCAGCCTTCTTCGCTACCGGCTTCTTGGCAGCAACTTTCTTCGGTGCAGCCTTCTTCGCCGCGGGTTTCTTGGCGGGAGCAGCCTTTTTCGCCGCAGGCTTAGTGGTCTTGGCGTTAGCCATGTCAAACCTCCTTAACAAAGTAACAGGAAAGAAACATAAGTAAAGCTACCCGCCCAACCCGGCGCGGATCATCCAAAGTTGCGATTCCTCGCAACCCTTGAATTCTGAAAAATCGGTGTCATGCCTGCGCGAGTCAATCCCGCCTGGCCTGGGGTGAGCGAAGAAAGCCTCGCCTGGCAGATGGCGACGGAACCGAAACGGCAACTGAAAACTGGAAGTGAATGATGGGGAAAGAACTTCAGGAATGAGATCGAATGGCAGTGGTTTGGCGGCTATTTCTGTAGCTGACAACTGCATCGATATCTCCTGTTGGTTACTCTGTAAGCTGCTGCGCTCCTGCAATCAGCTTTTCCCTTGAGCCCCGATGCGATTTCCTGCTTTCGGGTTGACCTACTACATATAGTATGCAATGAATAGAATTTGACTAAGTGTAGTGGTTCAAAATAAAACTTGCAAGAAATATTTAATAGTGTTTGTACTTTTTTTTCTCGTCATCGAAATTCGGATGCGCTCGACTCGAAAAATCGGACTGTAGTCCGTTCGGTCAGCATCACCTGACGCGACTCCAATCGAAGCAGGGACCCGGATCGTTCTTTCGTCCGGGCGCAATCTCTGCATGACCAACCACGGCGATGATAGGGTAAGTTTGGCGTAGTACCTGCAACAGATGCGCCAGCACCACATACTGTGCCTCTTCAAACGGTGACTCGTCACAACCCTCCAGCTCGATGCCTATGGAAAAATCATTGCAGCGCTCGCGCCCGTTCCATTGCGACAACCCGGCATGCCAGGCGCGCCGGTCGCAAGCCACATACTGCTCTACCTCGCCATTGCGGCGAATCAGGAAATGCGCCGAGACGTGCAAGTGATGGATTCCGGCGTAGTAGCTGTGCGCCTCCGGATCAAGGCGGTTGGTGAACAAGCATTCAATGCCATCGCCGCCGAATTCGCCGGGTGGCAAGCTGATGGCATGGATCACGATCAGTTCGACCGATACGCCCGGCGGACGGGCATCGCAATTCGGGGAGGGGATGAACTGCGCGCCGGGCAGCAGCGCATTTGTATCGAGTTCGGCACCAAGTTCGGTCGCGCTCATGAACTCATTCCCGCTCATTCAGCCCCAGGCGCTGCATGCGATAGCGCAACGAGCGGAAGGTCACGCCGAGCAGCTTGGCTGCGGCCGTGCGGTTGAACCGGGTCTTCTGCAGGGCATCTAGGATCAGTTGTTTCTCAACCTGATCAAGATGCTCCTGGAAGCCCAGATGATCGTGCTGCTTGACGGCGGCAACAAGATGCAGGTCAGCTACATCGATGGCGCTGTCAGTCAGCAATGCCAATGCACGCTCCAGCACATTCTCCAGTTCGCGTACATTGCCCGGAAACGAATACCCGTCCAAAGCAGTCAAAGCGGCTGGAGTCAGTGGCGGAACAGGAACACCGGCAACATTAGCCAGCCGCTCCAGAATGTGCCGAGCCAGCAACGGGATATCTTCCCGGCATTCGCGCAGCGATGGCATCCTGACTTCGATGACGTTGAGGCGGTAGAACAAATCCTGGCGAAAACGCCCCTGTTCCACCAGTGCTTTGAGATTCTGATGCGTGGCACAAATGATCCGCACATCTACAGCATCCTCGCTGGTCGCGCCGACCTTGCGCACCCGCTTTTCCTGGATGATGCGCAGCAGCTTGACCTGCATGGCCAGCGGCAGGTCGGCCACTTCGTCGAGAAACAGGGTGCCGCCACCCGCCGCCTGGAAAAAACCGTCGCGTTCGCTTTCGGCACCGGTGAAGGCACCCTTGCGATAACCGAAAAATTCACTTTCCATCAGATTTTCGGGAATCGCCCCGCAATTGACGGCGATGAAGGGAGCGCCGCGGCGCGCGCCAAGCCGATGAATTAGGCTCGCCGCCAGTTCCTTGCCACTACCTGATTCACCGGAGATATACACCGGCGCCTGGCTGCGTGCGACGCGCTCGATCAAGGCGCGTGTCTGAGACATCGCTGGCGAGTCACCGAACAGCACATAGGTAGCTGAAACGGTATCGCCTTCGCTGCGCTGCGGCAAATCGATCGCCGATCTGACCAGCAGGCGCAATTGCTCAAGCGACACGGGCTTGGCCAGGTAATCGAAAGCGCCGGCCTTGAGCGCCGAAACGGCGTTCTCCATGCTGCCATAGGCGGTGATGACGGCCACCGGCAATTCCTGGCAGTGCTCGCCGATATGCCGCACCAGTTCGAGACCCTCTCCATCCGGCAGGCGCATGTCGGTCAGACACAAACGATAGCGCTTTTCGGTCAGCAGACGTTTGGCTTCGCCGACGCTGCCGACGCAATCGGCTGCCAAGCCCATGCGCGCCAGGGTCAGATCGAGCAGCTCACGGATATCCGGCTCATCATCGACGACCAGCACTCGAATGCCCGCTTCGCCGCGATGTTTGCCTTCGGTCTTCATCACTCTCCCTTGCCGGTCAGACAAAAATGCGCACCGGGCGCATTCGCCAGCATTTCCAGCAGTGCGCCGTTGGCTTCGCAGAGTTCGCGGGCGATGTACAAGCCCAGGCCGGTTCCGCTGCTGTGCGTGGTGAAGAAAGGTTCAAAGACCTGACTCTGCAATGACGGTGCAATCCCGGTGCCGTCGTCAATGATATGCAATTCCGTACGTCCCGGGGAGGCCGAAGCGTGCGTTTCCAGCCGGATGCTGCCGGGTTGCCTGCGGCAATGACGCAAGGCATTCCCCAGCAGGTTCCAGAGTACCCGGTTGAGATGGCTGCGGTCAAAACTCAACAGGGCCGATGAGTCCAGCGACAGGACGACGATCTCCTTGATCTGAGCTTCATTGACCACATAGTCGTCGAGAAAGGCTTCGATGAAACCGTTCAGGCCAAGCAATTCAGGATGGGCACTGTCGCGTCGCCCCAACTCCAGCACCTCGCCCACCAGGCGGTTGAGACGCTGAGTATTGTCCCCGATGATGCGCGTCAGCCGCTGCAGGGTTTCGTCGCCAGGCTCCTCGGCGAGCAATTCCGCAGCATGGCTGATGGCCGAGAGCGGGTTGCGGATTTCGTGTGCCATGTTGGCCGTCAGGCGCCCCAGAGCCGCCAGCTTCAATTGCTGCACCTGGGCTACCTCGCGTTCCATGTCCTCAAAATAAAGCAGGGCATTGCCGCCCTCGCCGGCGGGCAGGAAACGTACGCGCAGCAGGCGGCCCCCATCAGGAATGCGCATGGTTTCTGCCGATTCCGCCGACTGCTGGCGCCAGCGGATGAAACACTGTGCCAAAGTCGGCGAGACAGCAGCCAGATCGGTGAGTGGCAAAGCACGCATGCCCAGCAGGTGCTCGGCCTGCGGATTATGCTGTTTCACCATGCCGTCCGCATCGACAACCAGCACCCCATCCTGCATGTCGCGAATCACGCGCTGGTTGATGACCATCTGATTGGCCAGTTCGATACCGCGTTGGCGCGCCAATGCTTCGTTGGCCACCACGCGCCGCGCCAGCAGGCGTGCGCTGATGGCGGTGGCGAAAAAACCGATGCTGGTGATGCCGGAGCGCATGAAATCTTCCGGGTTCGCGCCAAATTCGAGGACGCGATAGGCTTGTTCGAGCAGCAGGGCCAGCGTCGCCAGCGCTGCAAAAAACAGGCTGAGCCGCCCCTGCCCGACCAGTCCGGCTGCCGCCAGAACCACCAGCAGCATGACGGCCATCCCGCTTTTGGCGCCTCCGCTGGCATACATCAGCACGGTCAGCATCAAAATGTCGACCACCACCTGAAGCGTCAGATGGAAACTGAAACTCCGTCGGAATAGTTGCAAGGCAAGATAAAACAACACGCCACAGAACAGGTAGGCCGTGCTGACCCAGGCAAACAAGCCCGGATTCTGAGCGCCGAACCCCAGCGTATCGTCGTAGATCTTTATGGCGCAAAGAAAGAACGTCGCTACGCCCAGGCGATACAGGTTGAAGTAATGCAGCGAGCGCCAGAATATCTCCGGCGGTCCCGGTGCCGGCTCCGGCCGATCGACTTCCTCAGCGCTTGCGCTCAAGCGGACCGAGTCCACGATGCTGTTCGCCGCAGTAGTAATGCCCGCCGGATTCCAGACTTTCGCCTTCGGGCAGGTTCAGGCCACACCGGGCGCAGGCCACCATGCGCACAGTCGCCGTTGCGGGCTTGGCCGGTGCGCGGCGCCTGCGTCGCGAAGCGCGCACCAGCAGATAGACCACCCAGCCCAGCAACACGAACAATAAAAACTTTGAACCCATGGCGTCATTATCCGCCCATGCGACGGCTTGTGAAGCCGGATCAAGACAGCATTTTCACAAGGTATTCATGCCAATGCGGCCCGACGTTGCCGGACCACGGCACAAAAAAGAACCGGCACACGGCCGGTTCTTTATGTTACCGATCAAGATTCAATCAGTGATGTTGAAAGTAATGGTGGTCACCAAGCCGCCCGGAGTTGTGAAGGAAATCGGGAGTGGAACGCTTGAGGTACCCAAAGTCACGCATGTTTCGAGATTCGTATTGGTATCGACTGTTGCTGGCTTGGTGATCAAAAGTGTGTGGGACGTTCCGCCTGCCGCTGTGCTGTTCTGCACGCTCGCCGGGGTAATGGTAACCGTGCCCAATGAAGCTGGCGGTGAAACTGTCGCCAGCGCAGTCTTGGCAGGTAGCGGGTTTAAGTTGGCGTCGAACGCGTAGAAAAGGAAAGATTTGGTGCAGGTCGCAGCTCCTCCCATGGAATATGTGATTGGACTATAAGAAAATCCCTTCGCTGGCGGAGCATCTTTTTTCACCGAAGCGGCGGAATCTGACAGCACGATCAGCGCACTTTGCCTGACATGGGCGGCACCCCATTTTTCATCGCAGGAAGCCGACTTGCTTGGCGCTGCCGGCGAAGTGGATATGCCGCTGACGCAGGCCTTGCTGTTTGTCGAGTTGAACGCGATGAACTGCTCACCCGACTGCCACGTATTATCTTCATTGTTATCGATGAACACATCACCCAGGTCGTTGAAGGGGTCGCTGCCCCTCGTATCCGTCGCCAAACCGCCACTTCCATGGAAGTTGTTGTCCCCATACAAGTCGCTGAAGCTCTCCTCACCCAGCGCATAGGCCAATACGGTGACCCGTCCGGCAGTCACGATGTGATTGGGTTCGTCATCCCCCGTGGGTCGCGGGTTGGCGCTGGTGAATGTGACACTGCAGGTACCGTTAACCGTTGCGCAAGAGGGTGCTATCTGAGCGCCTTCGCTGACGAAGTTGATCGCCGTGCCATCCGGCACCGGATTGCCGAGTCTGTCTGAAGCGATCACGTTGACCGTGGTCGTCGCCCCATTAGAACCCAAGCCTTCGATATTGTGCGTACTCACGCTGATGCTGAAACGGTCTTGCGCCGGGCGCCCGGTCGAGATTCTCAGGAGGCTCGACTGGCTGCTGAAAGACGGCGAAACCGAAGTCACGGTGGCTTTCACCCAAACTGCCGTCGGTGTCGTACCGGATTGGACAGAAACCAATACCTCGCCGTTGCCATCGGTTTTTTTCACGACTGCCGCGCTAGAACCGTCGAGGAGGATGCCGCCTGTCCTGGTCGTCAGATCCAGGTTGACATCGGCACCCACGATGGGCGCATTGTTGGAATCCACCACCCTGAACTTGACCAGCGAACTCTCCACCAGCCCTGCGCCACCGGTTCCCTTGAGCACTATGGTTGAAGGCGTCGCAGAAACAAACTGAATACTGGTGGCGCCGGGAACCTGCACCACGATCGTGGTCGTCGTGGTCACCGCCAAACCGGCCACACTCGCGGTAATCGTGTCGGTCGAAGCGCAACCCTTGTCCGTGTAGGTTGCCGTGGCAACCCCGTTCACGGTCTGCACACTGGCGGGTAGCGTCGCCTTGCCGGTTCCAGCGCAGATCGAGGAAAAGTTGATGGTCACGGGCGTGGTGCCCACTCCGGACACAGGAACAGAAACGCTGGTGGTCGCATAGGGTGAGAGCGGATTGGTGGCCACCGTCATGGTACCCAGTACCGCATTGGCGGCGCTGACGCTGTATCCCGTGCTGCCCGTAACCGAGGAGCCGGCCACGTTTGCTGTCGCACTGATGGTGGTGGCACCCGCGGCCGTCAGGCCGGCAGCATCGATCTGAATCGACGCCACGCCCGATGCATTGGTGAGCGCAGTACCGGAAGCAGGAGTCATGTTGGCCAGGGTGCCGTTTGTCGCAAAGGTCACTACGGCATTGGGCACGCCTGAACCGGTCGCATCGCGGATCGTGGCCACCACCTTGGCAGGGTTGCCCGGACTGATGCTCGATATCGCCTTGCCACTGCTATCGGTCAATGCGACGTTAACGCCGGGCGTGCCGACGTTGGTGGGCGTGACGCTGAAGCCCGCGCTGCCCGAGACTGCCGCCCCGTCCACCGTCGCCGTGGCACTGACGGTGGTGGCCCCCGCCGCGGCCGGACTGGCCGCGACGATCTGGATCGATGCCACACCCACTCCATCGGTCAGCGCCGTTGCTGCCGGCACCATGGTCGCGAGCGAACCCGAAGTCGCGAAAGTGACCACGGTGTTGGGAACGACCGCGCCCAGTGAATTCCTGACTGTCACCGTGACATTCGCAGGGTTGTTCAAACTGATACTCGTGACGGGTGCTCCCGTGCTTGGGTTAGTCAGCACCACGGAGATCCCGGTCGTCCCGGTACTGGTGGCGATCACACTGAAACCAACGCTACTGTTCAGGGTATTGCCGCCCACCGCGGCCGTCGCGCTGACCGTGGTTGCGCCTGAAGCCAGCGGACTTGCCGAGGCTATCTGAATCGATGCCACCCCGGAAGCATCGGTCAGCGCCGTTCCCGAAGCAGGGATCATGGTCGCCAGAGATGCGGAAGTCGAGAAGCTCACCACTGCATTGGGAACGAGCGTGCCCGCTGCGTCACGCACCGTTGCCGTGACCTTGGCCGGGTTGCCGGTACTGATGCTGGTCACGGCCAGTCCACTGCTGGGGCTGGTCAGAGACAGGCTGATGCCGGTCACACCGGCGGTGGTGGCGATCACGCTATAACCGACACTGGCTGAAACCGCGGTGGTACCAACCGTCGCCGCGGCTGAGATGGTGGTGGCGCCTGCCGCCGTCAGGCTGGCGGTCGAAATCTGGATGGTGGCGACACCGCTGGCATCGCTAAGTGCCGTTCCCGTGGCGGGAGACATGCTGGCCAGGCCCGTGTCCGTTGTAAAGCTCACCACCAGATTGGGCACCACGGCACCGGCCGTGTCCCTGACCGTAGCCGCAACCTTGGCGGGCTTGCCGCTGCTGATACTGGTCAAGGTGGCACCAGTCACCGGATCTGTCAGCGCAATGGCGATACTGGCAGCAACGGTTTTCGTTGGCGATGAATCGCCCGGTCCGCTGACGCAACCCGTCAGTCCGAGCATTGCCAGACAGATCGTCAGCAAACCAAATCTACTAAAAATACTATTCCGCATGATGGCTCCAATTATTCCCATGTCATTGCGGCCGGCAGGCCTGGCTATGCACTAGGGTCTGTTCTCAATTAAGCGACGTGTGCGAACGATGAAAATGGCTGACAGTGCAAGACGCGAGCGACGCGGTTGGGTTACTCCCAATGAGGAGCAAGCAACGCCGCAATGGCGGCCATTTTCACCGTTCCCTTCGGGTTGCTGCCCAATGCGGCGTCCGCTTTGTTGCTCGTCTCGTCAAGGGAGATGGCCATTGACTTCGACTCGCGTCGCGCGGCCATCCGCATTGGGCAACAACGCATCGCGCCGATTAATTGAGAACAGACCCTAGGGTTCTCAATGATGATACATGGGGGGGCAGTTACTTGCAAAAGCCGCTGCGCATGGAACTCAAATTTCCCCTACGGCGAACAGGCGGCGATGTTCGCGGATGGCGTAACGGTCGGTCATGCCGGCGATGTAATCGGCCACCGCCCTTGCTTTGGCGGAAGGTTCCTGGGTCAAATCCGCCTGCTCCAACTGGGCCATCTGCTGGTACTGCGGCGGCAGCAGGCAGGGCTCTTCCATGAAGGCGCCGAACAGATCGCCGACAATCCGGCGCGCCTTGTTGGTCATGCGCAGCACCTGGTAATGCCGGTAAAGATGGTCGCGCAGGAAGGCTTTCAAAGTTTTCTGCTGCGCATGCATGTCCTCGCTGAAAGCAACCAGGGCCGGCGCAGCTTGAATGTCGACAAGTGACACGGGTGCAGCAGCAGCGATGCGTCGGCGTGTTTCCGCGATCAAATCCAGCGCCAGTGCATTGATCATGCGCCGCACGGTTTCATGAATCAGACGCCTTCCGGCAATGCCAGGATATTCCTTGCGAACTGTCTGAGCATGACGGGCGAAAGCCGTCACCTCGTCGAGTTGCTCGATGACCAGCAGGCCGGACCGCAGACCGTCATCGATGTCGTGATTGTTGTAGGCAATTTCGTCAGCGAGGTTGCAGATCTGCGCCTCCAGTGACGGGCGGCGATTTTCGAGGAAACGCCGGCCTACTTCGCCGAGTTCTCGGGCGCGTTGCGGCGAACAGTGCTTGAGTATGCCCTCGCGCGTTTCAAAACAGAGGTTGAGCCCATCGAAAGCGGCATAGCGCTCTTCGAGCAGATCGACGGTGCGCAGGCTCTGCAGATTATGCTCAAAGCCCCCGTAGTCCTGCATGCAGGCATTCAACGCATCCTGCCCGGCATGGCCGAATGGTGTATGCCCCAGATCGTGCGCCAGGGCGATCGCCTCGACCAGATCTTCATTGACGCGCAATGAGCGAGCGATGCCGCGGGCGATCTGTGCCACTTCGATGCTATGGGTCAGACGGGTGCGAAACAGATCTCCTTCGTGATTGACGAAAACCTGGGTCTTGTATTCGAGTCGGCGGAAAGCTGTCGAATGCACGATACGATCGCGGTCGCGCTGGAATTCATTGCGTTCCGCCGGCGCCGCTTCGACGATGGCGCGCCCGCGCGAATTCGCGGCCTGCACGGCATAGCTTGCCAACTCAGTTACCAGCTCACTCATGGCAGCAGGTCTCGATGGCTGCACTGATATCTTCAGGGGCAGCATCGGTCCAGGTGACGGCTGCGCCAAGACGCTTGAGCAGCACCAGACGCAGGCGACCGGCGATGACTTTCTTATCGTGCGCCATCAATTCCAGATAGCGCGGTGCACCCAGCGCAGCACCCTGCACCGGCAAGCCGGCGCGCAGCAGCAGGCGGCGCACGCGGAGGACATCGGCAGCGGCCAGCCAACCGAGACGACGCGACAATTCGGCAGCCATGAGCATGCCGGCAGCCACCGCTTCGCCATGCAGCCAGGCGCCATAGCCCATCCCGGTCTCGATGGCATGACCAAAAGTATGGCCCAGATTCAACAGTGCCCGTCCGCCTTCCTTGGCTGTTTCGTGCTCGTCATCGGCCACCACCTCGGCCTTGTTGCGACAACTGCGTTCGATCGCATAGGACAGTGCCGCGTCGTCTCCGGCGCAGAGCAACTCGATGTTGTCTTCGAGCCATTCCAGAAAAGGCAGGTCGCGAATCAGGCCGTACTTGATGACCTCGGCTAGGCCCGCTGCAAGCTCCCTCGGTGGCAGGGTCTTGAGCGTATCCGTGGCGGCCAGCACCATCCTGGGCTGCCAGAAAGCGCCGATCATGTTCTTGCCGCGCGGATGGTTGATGCCGGTTTTGCCGCCGACCGATGAATCGACTTGCGCCAGCAGACTGGTTGGTACCTGGATGAAGGGTACGCCGCGCTGGTAGGTTGCGGCTGCGAAGCCGACCAGATCGCCGATGACGCCACCGCCCAATGCGATGAGTGTCGTGGTTCGATCGCAACGCTCGCTCAGCAGTCCATCGAAAATCAGGTTGAGCGTCTCCCAGTTCTTGTATTGCTCGCCATCAGGCAGCACGATCTGCGCCAGCCGGACACCGGCAGCACGCAATGGCGCGGCGAGCCCCTCCAGGTACAAAGGTGCGACCGTGCTGTTGCTGATGATGACGGCACGTTTGGACGGCAGCTGCTCCAGCAGCAATTCCGCCTGTGACAGCAAACCGGGTCCGATCAGGATCGGATAGGAACGCTCGCCCAGACTGACGTTCAGGCGGCGCATCGGCTGCGCACCTCGCGCTCAAGTTTTTTCACGAGATGATGCGAACTGCCGCCATCGCTTTCGACCACGATGTCGGCGATTTCCCGATAGAGCGGGTCGCGCTGAAGGTACAACTCCTGCAGCCGTGCAAGCGGATCCGCCACCTGCAGCAAGGGCCGGTTGCGGCTGTGGCGGGTGCGCTCCCAGAGTTGCAGCGGCTGCGCGCAGAGATAGATGACTGTCCCGTTGCCAGCCAGGTTGGACCGGTTGCCGGGATCCAGCACGGCGCCGCCGCCGGTGGCCATCACCAGACCATCCTCCTGCGTCAGCACCGCCAGTACCTGTGCCTCGCGCTTGCGGAAACCGGCCTCGCCCTCGATCTCGAAAATCGTCGGAATACGCACCCCGGTGCGCGTCTCGATTTCCTCATCCGAGTCGACAAAGCGCAGCCCGAGGCGCTTGGCGAGTTGGCGACCCACGGTTGTCTTGCCGGCACCCATCAGGCCGACGAGGTAAATGTTCTCCTTGGCAGGCATGATGGGATTGTAGCAATAGTGGAGGTACTAAACGAAAAGCCGACTTTGGCACCCCGGCTTTTCGATTTATTGAATGCGAGCTACCATCCGCCCGGGGAATTGGGCAAATGACAACCAGTAGCATCGGCGTCGCTAACTAAATAAGGGAGTGCGAATTTCAATTCATTGGTTGACTCTGAAGTCCCAGTCGTAATGACCGCTTTCGCCCGTATCCTGGTTTGCGCCCAGGATGCATATTGTTTCTGATAGGTCAGGTTGAAAGACGCAACACCGTTTGAATCGGTGGTGATAGTAGCGGGCAAACTACCTGACGCAGCATGAGGCGGGGTAATCATTCCGTCGCCATTGCTATCCTCACCCGAATCCAGATTGTCGTTCTCGTTGATGTCCTCGTTTTGCTTCGGGTAGCCAGCCGCATAAGTTGGGACGCAGGTTGTGCTATTCCGGGTTCCTTTGTAGTACTGTACGGGAAAGGACGACAGGGTCACCAGCACGTTGGCAACCGCCGCTCCTGCATTATCCACAACCATCACCGACATCGGTAATTGGTAGTTTGTGTCGTTATTCACTGAGCTGACTGTACTGCCCTGCCCAAGAGAAATCGAAACACCTGTCGAATTAACCAACATGGTCTTCACATCACAAATGCCGGCTACCGCGGGAGTAACCGAGTTGTCGCAAGCGGCAGAAGTTCCCAGCACGCTCGCCTTGATTTTCAGGCCGCCTACCGTCGATTGCGATCCCGCCGTGAAGGTCGCCAGCGCCTGACCGTTGCTGTTCGTATAAGCAACCACCGGACTGATCTGTTCGCCGCTGCCAGTCGGATTGAGAATCTCGAACAGCACTGGCACATTTCCAACGGTGTTGTTGGCAGCGTCGCGGACGGTTGCGGTCAGGGTCGCACTGCTGGTTGTCCCGCCGCTGCTTGGGACAATCGTGGATACGCTGGGTTGCAGGCTGATTTTGGTCCCGGTCGCAGCAGAAAAGGCAAACACGCGGTTGAGCGTAGCCAACACATTTCCAGAACCATCCAGCGCATCGATCTGGATATTGGCGTTACCTGAGTTGGCTCCCGCCTTGAGGGTATCCGCGACGGCATTTGCCGTCGGCGTCAGTGTGATGGATTTGCTCGCATTCGACCATGTGCCGAGGGTCGTGGCGAACCGAACGTTCGCCACGGTCACACCCGAGATGGCGGTTGGCACGCTCACGGAAATCGCCTGAGATGCCGAAAGCGACAAGGAGGTTGGATTGGTCGTGGGTGACGTGACCGCAAAGGAAATACCCACTGCCGTGGCCACGATGGTCGTGCTGGTGGTGAAAGTTGAACTGCCGGCGGCATTGAGCCATTCGGCATTGATGATCAGGTTGCCCGGCGCCGAGATGTTCATGGCAACTGTCGGCGTGCTGCCGTTTGAGCCCGTGGTTGCCGTCGGCGCAGCCAGGGATGCGGCACCGGTACTCTTGCTGTCGATGGAAAACTTGATCGACTGGTCAGTCACCCCAGCACTTGCCGCATCGCTGGCCGTTGCAGTCAAGGTCACGGATTCTCCGACCTGCGCCGTATTCTTCGATGCTGCCAAAGCCAGCGTCGAACCGGTAATCTGAATCGGGATCTGCGCCGATACCGATGTGCCGACGATGGTCGCGGTAATCGTCTCGGAACGATTGGTCCTGTCCGCCTGGCCCGTTGTGACGAGCGCGGAGAATGGAATGGTCACCGCGCCTGCCGAACTGGAGTCGCCTGAACTGACACCAAGAAACCCGGTAGGTGCCGTGAAACTGATCTTCTGGCCGGCGACCGGCGCATGCAGGGGATCGATGACGGTCGCCGTGATCGTGGTCGAATTCGAACCATCCGTCTTTATCGATGGGACTGAAGCACCGAGCAGCAGGGTCATGGACGATGATGTCGCCGGCAATGCTGAGGCTACCTGTATGACAAGATCGGCAGTGACCGTCGTACCGGGCACTTCCGCCTTGATGATGTCGGTGTGGTCGGTTTGATTGATGGTACCCGACGGGGACAACGCGGAATAGGTGATGGTGACCGTTCCGCTACTTGACGAGAGGCCCGAACTGGCGGTGGCGAAATGACCAGAGCCGGATTTGACGGAAAAGGACACAGTCGCCCCGGAAACCGCCAGATTCTTCGCATCGACGACGGTTGCCGTTATGGTCGCGGTATTCGACCCATCCGCCTTGATCGAAGCTGCCGATGAGGCCAGGATGACGGTTGCCGGCGGTCCGACGATGGTTGTGGTGGTGGTAGCGCTGACAGTAGTGATCGACGTTGTGCTGCTGGCATCGCCGCCTCCGGCGTTGCATCCCTGTAAGCCCAGAGCCACAATCAGCCACGCTGCGGATAGAAACGCCTTAAAACGGTTTGTCAGCATGGTTGTCACGGCAGTATCCGGGATTCTTGCATGTCCCGTCTGCATGCCAGTAATTGCCAACCAGCGGCCACAGACACCTCACTTGACCTCGATCATGATGGTCGAATAGGTATTGCTGCCAGGTGAGCCATAACGCGGCGAATCGGGGTTGGGCCCGGACACGGCCTGCAGGTCGAAAAATCCGGCCCAGGTTGCAGTGGTGCATGATCCCGTGATGGTGATGGTATGCCTGCTGCCATTGGCCCGGTTGGTATTGGGCACGGTCAGCGGCGAAATGGCCAGGGTCGGGTTTATGCCCGTCGAGCCCCCGGACACGTAGGTGATGGTGTTGGTATTCGCCCCCACGTACAGTCGAGTACCGAACGGCAGGGGATTCCTGTTCTTGTCCATGATCTGGACATCGAACGATTTCGAGCAGCTGGTGCCCATGGACCAGTCCACCGCATTGCCGCTCAAATCCGTCACCGCGCTCAGGGTGGAATCGGACAACACAATCACCCGGCTGCGCCGCACGTGCGCCTGGCCCCAGGTACCATCGCAGGTATTGTCTGCCCAGGGCGCATCGGCCAATTTGGGGGGGGCGGCACTGGATAGCGTGACCGTCTGTGCAGGATTGGTCGTCAGACTCCCAATACTGCAGCCGAGTTGGTTGGATGATTTGAAGACAACCTGTTGTTCTCCTGTCTGGAAAGTTCTGTCCTCGTTCTTGTCGATGAAGACATTGCCCAGATCGTCGTATGGTTCGCCGCTATCCCAAACGTTATTGTTGTTGCTGTCGATAAAGCTTTCCTCACCCAGGGCATAAGCGGTGACCGAGACGCGGCCATCGGTCGGCCTGGCCTCGGCACTCAGCAACTTGACCTTGCAGGCGCCTTTGTCCGTGGCACAGGTCGATGGCGTAATCTGGGCGCCTTCGGAAATGAAATTGATCGCCGTCCCATCCGGCACCGGATTGCCCAGTCGGTCGGAAGCGAGGATGTTGATCCAGCTTGGTTCGGAGTCGATCGCCCAGCCCTCGATGTTGTAATACGCCGGAGCCAGCGAGAAGAAGTCCTGCGCCGGCACGCCGGTGCTGATCACCATCTTGTTCGACTGGGAAGATACTGCGTTGCCGCTGGGAGTGCAGGTTGTCGCCTTGACCCAGACCGGGGTCGGCACACTGCCTGACTGGACATTGACACTGACAAAACCCTCGCCATCGGTAATCTTGGTCAGCGCGCTCGCTGAAGTTCCGCAAGGCGGAGCCGCGGGGGGGGTGCCCAGCGGCGGCGAGCCGACGCCGTCAATTTGTATGCCGCCGACATAGGTGGTCAGGGAGAAATCGACGCTCTGGTTGGCCACCGGTTTGCCGCTGTTGTTGACTACCTGGAACTTGACGTTGCCAACCTCCGAATAATTCACGCCGCCCGTTCCCTTCAGCACCAGGATGCCGGTGGCGGGATTCAGCGAGACAAACTGGATATTGGCGGCCTGGGCCCCTGCAACATTAAGCGTGCCTTTGACCGACTGACCGGCAACAGTCGCAGTGATTTCATCCGGCGTCGGTGCAGAAAGGGAACCGCCACAGCCGTTGTCGGTATAGGTTGCCGTGGCGGTCGCCTTGCTCCCGCTCGACTGGGTCACTACGGAGGCAGTGATGCTGGCCTTGCCCGAGGTGGCGCATTGGGAGGAAAAACTCACTGTCACGGGAACTTTCGGTGCAGCGCCGTTGATGCTGACATCGACACTGACACTGGTCGTACCCGAAGCGGAAAGATTTGACGTGCCAAGAACCAAAGGAGCAAGCGTGACACTGGGCGCACCGACGCTATACGCCAGGGAAGCGCTCGGAAAGGAAGTGGCGGTCGCGGTCAAATAGTCGGCCCCGGCCGCAGTCAGGCTCGCCGCGGACATCTGAATCCTGGCAATGCCACTGGCATCGGTCATGGCACTGCCGAGAGGCGGCGTCATCGTGACCAGGTCCTTGTTGGTCGAGAAATTGACGACCACGTTGGGCTGCGGGGCACCACTGCCGTTCTTGATGGTGGCTGTCACGTCCACCGGAGTACCAAAAGTGATCGAGTTGGTAGACAGTTGCAAACTCAAAGTGGGCGTCCCCGAGGAACTGCCGTTCACACCGACGACATTAATAACTATCGAGGCCGATGTCACCTCCACCCCATTGACCTTGGCGGTTGCAAACACATTGGTTGCGCCACCCGGGGTTCCCGCTACGGGGCTCAAGCCGATGCTGGCTTCGCCGAGAACAGATCCAGCCGTGCCATCACCGGTGCTGGCGGTACCCGAGCTGGGTGAATAGGCCGCCAGAGCCGAACCCATGGAAAAAGTCACCAGGGCATTCTTGACCAGGTCGCCATTGGCATCCCTGAGCAACGCCTTGACCGTCAGGGGGCCGGATGCGGTCAACGTGGTCGTGGCCGCCCCGGCGCTATTCGTAATCGCCAGGGAAATCGATGCTGCCGCGGCAACGACAGTCAGCGGCGCCCCGCTGCTGGTCACCTGAGTAGCGCTGGTTCCCGAACCCAGGGTTACCGAAGCCAATACGTTGGTGGCACCGCCGGTAGTACCGATCACCGGACTTAAATTGATTTGCGCCACGCCGCTTGAGTTTGTCAGCACCTTACCGCTGGGCGGTGAGAAAGCTGCGAAGCCGGAGGAATCAGAGAAAGTGACTATCGTTCCGGCTACCGCATTGCCCCCGCTGTCTTTCACCGTGGCAGTCGCCACGACTGTGCCTGAAGGCGACAAGGTGGTCGTCGCTGCCCCGGTTGCGGCATCGGTCAAAGCGACAGTCACGCCCGGTGTTGCGGAAGCCGTCGTCGCAGAGGTCGACCCCTGGGCACCGCCGCCCCCACCGCCACAGCCGGACAAGCCAAGCATGCTCAACAGTAATGCAATCGCGAAGAATAATTTGACGATTTTTTTCGGCATGATCGTTCCCGGCAAAAAGATATTAGCGTGAAACAACAAAAATGGGCGCTGGGTAATATATCGAGCAAAGCGAGCATAACAATCGCCTCCCCCGCGAGGGGGAGGACGGGAGGGGGCGGGTCTTTATGCCGCTTTTCGCGTGTTTCATCATCAGTGGGTGGCTTTCCTTGACATGCGCATTAGCATGGTCTTAACGGACCCCTACCTGAATCTGTTCGTTGATGATCTTCGGTGTGATGAACACCAGCAATTCTTTTTTCGATTGAGTCCGCGTGCTGTTCTTGAACAAGTTGCCCAATATAGGGATGTCTCCCAGCAGTGGCACCTTGTCGGTTCCTTTCGAATCGTCCTGGGTATAGATTCCGCCGAGCACCACCGTGCCGCCATTCTCCACGGACACCCGCGTCGTGATCTGTTTCGAGTTGATCACCGGGCCGGCCGTGGTGTCCTCACCCTTGGTATCCTGTGAAACATCCACATCCAGGGTAACCGTGCCGTTCGGGGTAATTTGCGGCGTCACCGAGAGCTTTAGAACTGCCGGTTTGAACGAGGTAGTTTTGCCCGATATGCCGCTATCCGTTTGATAGGGAATCTGGACGCCCTGGGAAATCAACGCCTCCTTGCCGATTTCCGTGATCACGCGCGGCCTGGCAATGCACTTGACGCGGGTGTCGTTTTCCGCCGCCGTGATTTCCAGGTTGATGAACTGCGTCAGGCTGCTATTGAACAGGCTCACTACCATTTGACCCGTCACATTTCCGGTAGCCGGAACATTGACCATCGGGGTCGATGCGGGCGGCGCCAGGGCGCTCGTGCTGCCTGTGCCGCTGTTTGAAGCAAATGGTGTCGACGTGCCGCCTCCCACGTTCTGACCGGTCAGAGAGGAGACCGCCGAGTAGCTGCCGCCCACAGTCGCATACGTGTTGGTCCCGGCAATGCGCGTGCCGATACCTGCACCGGGCACCGTCGAGCGCAAATCGTTGTAACCGAGACGCACGCCGATCGAGCGGCCGAAATCATCCGAGGCACTGACGATGCGCGCCTCGATCAGGACCTGCCTGACCGGCTTGTCGATCTGGGTAATCAACTGCCGGATGCGCTCCAGGTAGGTCGGATAATCATTGACGATAATCAGGTTGCTGCGCAAATCAACCGAAATCGTTCCGGAGGAAGACAGGTTGCTTGTTCTTTCGCTGCCTCCTCCAGCACTTCCCGCGGCGGCCCCGCCTGGCGACGGCGTGGCGCCTGGAGAAGCTGACGGCGTAGACGTGGCACCGGTTTTTTCGCCGGTGATGAACTTCACCACTTCATCCGCCTTGTGGTAGTTGATCTGGAAAGCCCGCATCTCGATGGCCTCTGACATGCTTGCGGCTTTGCGCGCCTTGCTGACTTCCTCGTTGCGCTTGATGATTTCCTCGACGGTGGCGATCCAGATCACATTGCCGGTTTTTTGCATGCCCAGACCCTTGGCCTGAAGAATGATTTCCAGCGCCTGATCCCAGGGCACATCCTTCAAGCGCAGCGTCACATTGCCGCTCACCGTATCACTGGTGATGATGTTGAAGTTGGTGAAATCGGCGATCACTTGCAATACTGCACGTACGTCAATGTTCTGAAAGTTGAGCGAAAGTTTCTCACCCTGGGCTCCGGCACCCGAGCCCTGCACCAGTTTGTTGGGCTCTGCCGCGATCGGACTGACTTCGATGACGAACTGGTTTTCGCTCTGGTAGGCGCTATGGTCCCACAAGCCGCGCGGGGCGATGGCCATGCGCACGTTGTCACCCTGGGGCTGCGTGGTAATCGTGGTCACCGGTGTGGCAAAGTCGGTGACATCGAGGCGACGATTCAAGTTGGCCGGCAAATTGGTCTTCTTGAAATCGACAACCAGATTGCCGTCCAGTTTGCGGATATCAATGCCGACATTCGGGTCTGAGAGTTCCACGGTAATCCGCGCCTCGCCATTCTTGCCGCGGCGGAAATTGATGTCACGCAGGCTCTGCGCACTCTCCTGCGGTTTGGTCGCTTCAAAGCTGGCCACCACCGGCGCTGCGGTTTTGCTCGCGACGGTCTCGGGTGGCGCGAAATTGATGATCATGGCATTGCCTTCGAGACGCGTCTGATAGACGGTCATCTGGCGCAAATTCAACACCAGCCGGGTCCGGTCGGCCACTTGTACGATGTTGATGCTGCGCACCTCACCCTCGTTCACCTGTTGCGCATTGCGTCCCAAATTATTCCCGGTTGCGGCAAAGTCGAACACCAGCCGCGCCGGATTGGAAATGCTGAAACTGGGCGGCTGGCCGGACAGTGCCTGCTTGAGAGTCAGCTTGACCACGGTGCCGCCGCCCTGCTGGCTGACTTGCAGGGTCTCGATCGCATTCTGCGCGGCTGAATCCGCGGCCGGAGTTCCCTGCTGCGCGGACGCGAGGCTGGCTACCCAGCAAAATGCCAGGATGGAAAGCAACTGGCGCATGACATTCGCGACATTTTTAAAGGAATTCATTTTTGTGCCTCCTGTTCCTGCAACTGCAAGCTGCCGGCTCGTTCCACCCAGTCGCCGCTGGCGTCTTGTACCTGTTCCCTGACTTGTATTTCGGATTGGGTGATATCGGTGATGATGCCAAAGTTCTGCCCCATGTAATTACCGATCTTGACCACGTACACCTTCTTGTCGGCCATGATGATGGCATTGATCATGCGGCCTTTCTGGATCAGGCCAATCATTTTGAGGGAATCCAGGGGATAGGCTTCAAGCGGTTCCTTGAAGCGATTGAAATCAGGCTTGGCGCCGCCGCCACGGCCTTCCGGCTTCCTGTCTGGCTCAATCTTGGCGGAATTGAAAGGATCCATGAGTTCACCCGCTTCGTAGGATACGATCGGGAAGGGCTTGATCTCGGGCAAGGGCGGCACCCGGCCGCGCATATCTTTGGCAACCTCGTTCATCCACAGCTTGATGTCCTGATGCTCTTCGCTGCCGCATGCGGTCAGCACGCCTGCGATCAGTCCCGCAGCGGCCAGAATCGCTATCTTCGAGGCGAAGCGGCTCATTTCTTGTCACCCTTGGGCGGAGCCGCCTTGGCTGCAGCAGCTTTCTTCTGCTTCGCCACCTCAGCCTCATCCAGGTAGCGGAAGGTTTTCGCCACTGTCGTCAGAGACAAGGTGCCGCTTTTGTCCACTGAGATATCGATGTCGTTGAGTGTAACGATGCGAGAGAGCTTGGCGATATCACCGGTAAACCCGCCGAGGTCGTGATAATTGCCGATGATCCGGATGGTAATCGGCAATTCGGCGTAAAAGTCCTTGAGGACCTCACTGCCTGGCTTGAATAATTCGAATTGCAAGCCGCGGCCAACCCCGGACTGGTTGATATCGATAAGCATCGCTTCCATCTCGGCCTTGTTGGGCAACTGCCTCAGCAATGCGCCAAAGGAACGATCGATTTCTGCCAGCTGCTTGCGATACTCGTCCAGGTTGACCGCCTGTTTTTTCTTGTCCAGCCACTCTTCCTTGAGCCTGGTTTCCTCTGCGGCCTTGCTTTCCAGTTCATCGAATTGGCTGTTCCAGCCAAACCACCAGGCGCTGGCCAGCAGCAGGATGAACAGACCCGCGAGGATCACCACCCGAGGTAGCAAGGGCCATAGACCAGGATCCTTGGGGTCGAGGGTTTTGAACTCTTCCGCGACAGTCTGGAAGTCGATCGCGGGCAGCTTGAGTTTGGGCAGCGCTTTCATGGCTTCTTGTCCTTCGCAGCAGCCGCGCCCTTGCCCTTCTTTTCATCCTCGGTGGTCTGACGGGTAATAAACACATTCAGGGAAAACTCATTCAGGCGCCGTTTGGCGACTGTCTCCGCCTTGATTTCGACCAGATCCGGGCGCTCCAGCAGCGGCGAGGCTTCCAGATTACGCATCAGCGTCGATACCCGCGAGTTGGCCTGGGCATAACCCGTGATGTTGATCTGTTCCTTGTTCTGCTTGATCGACTTGATATACACACCTTCCGGGACCTGGCGTGCCATCTCATTGAACAAATGCACGGTCTCTGCACGATTCGCCTGCAGGGCCTCGATCACGCGCTTGCGTGACAGGAGCGAATCGGTCTGTTCCTTGAGGCGCTTGATCTCTTCGATATCCTTGTCGAGACCGGCAATTTGGGTCTTGAGGAATGCGTTCTTGTTGTCCTGGGTACCGATGTAGCCGTTGATGATGCCGTATCCCATAAACCAGATCAGTCCGACCAGCACGACAATCAGGCCGGAAATCGCATAGAACTGCTCGCGCCGGGCTTTGCGTTTTTCTTCCCGATGGGGAAGCAGGTTGACGCGGATCACTGATCAAACCTCCGCAGCGCCAGACCGCACGCCACCAGCAGCGACGGCGCACTGGCCTGCAATTGCTTGGGTCGGATTCGCGAGGCGATGGTCATCGCAGCAAAAGGATTGGCGATGATGGTTGCAACCTTGGTACGCGCCGCCACCATTTCCTCGACGCCAGGGATGACGGCACAGCCACCCATCAGCACAATATGGTCAACCTGGTTGTATTGGCTCGAGGTGAAAAAGAATTGCATGGCACGCGCCACTTCCAGCGCCAGATTTTCCATGAAGGGCTTCAGCAGCTCGGCTTCGTAGTTTTCCGGCAGGGTGTTGTTGCGCTTGGCGACTTCCGCTTCCTCGATGCTCATGCCATAGACACGCATGATGTCCTGCGTCAGCTGATTGCCGCCAAAGGCCTGTTCGCGGGTATATAAAGTCTGGTCGTTGCGCAATACCGACACGTTCATTACATTGGCGCCGATGTCCACCAGCGCGATGAGTCTGTCCTTGCCGCCATCCGGCAATTGCTCCTCAATCAGTTCAAAAGCCGCCAGCGTGGCAAAGGCCTCAATATCCATCACCATGGGCTTGAGGCTGGCAAGCTCGGCGCAAATCACGCGGTCTTCAACCTTTTCCTTGCGCGAAGCAGCGATCAGCAGTTCGACTTCTTCCGGCCCGGAAGGTGCGGGACCAATCACCTGGAAATCGAGGTTAACCTCTTCCAGGGCGAACGGGATGTACTGGTTGGCTTCGGATTCAACCTGGATTTCGAGTTCCTGTTCGCGCAGGCTCGCCGACGCCACGATTTTCTTGGTGATCACCGCCGCCGTAGGCAACGCCATGGCGACATATCGGGTGGACGATCCCAGCCTTTTCCAAGCTCTGCGCAAAATTTCGGAAACCAGCTCCGAATTGGCGATGTTGCCATCCACAACGGCATCGCGCGGCAGGGGCTCGATGACGAAACGCTCCACGCAATAGGCTCCTTTTCCGGCATCCGATAATTCGACCATCTTGATTGCGGATGTACTGATATCCAGACCAATCAGCGGTCGTGCCTTCGGATTGAAGATGGAAAGGTCAAATTGCAAGTAAATATCCTTTTAAAATCATATGTTAGACAGCGTACTGATAATTTACATTAAATGCTAGCAGCAACTATATCGGCTGTAAAGGATTATTTCTTGAAAAACAGGGGCATTTTCACACTCCGGGTTAGGGCGTGTTCTCAATTGAGCGACATGTGCGAACGAAACAGATGGCTCCCAGTGCAAGGCACGAGCGACGCCGTGTGGTTGTTCCACATCAGGAGCGAGCAACGCCGCAATGGGAGCCATAT
>Ga0172380_10002020_pt1 | contig 33074 bp, 34 predicted proteins | sample Leawe162metaG_FD_119747 | JGI IMG/M metagenome (GOLD analysis project Ga0172380, IMG submission 119747) | Leachate microbial communities from a municipal landfill in Southern Ontario, Canada - Leachate well 162 metaG | ecosystem: Engineered > Solid waste > Landfill > Unclassified | place... | reverse complement strand
TATTTTGCAGCGCTTCGTTCACTTGTTTCGTTAGCGAAGGCGCGCATTCTACAGGGATTTTAAAACCCGTCAACTATAATCTTTAAATACTTTTTAATTATTGTTGACCGTATTTTGTAGCGCGTCGCTAACGTTGTTTTGTTAGCGAGGTGCGCATTCTACATGGCTTATGAGTTTGGTCAAGTGACTATTTACAGTGTTACAAAATTGTTACATTTGCGAATTTACGCTTACCAACTTGCGCCGTAACCGTTTGCCCTTTATTTAGCGTTAGCGCTTTATCGGTTACTTTTTCGCCATCCAGTTTAATGCCGCCTTGCTCAATAGCCCTAAAGGCTTCCGATGTGCTACTAACCAAGCCTGCAAGCTTCAACAACTGCGCAACCCCTACGCTATCGGCATCTATTGTTATTTTAATTTCAGGTACATCGTCCGGTATGCCACCTTTTGATCGCGTTTGAAAATCCGCCAATGCTTTTTCGGCATCTGCTAAGCAATGAAAACGCGTCACGATCTCTTGCGCGAAACGAACTTTGGTGTCTCTTGGATTGGCACCTGTAGCAACATCCGCCTTCCATTTTGCAATTGTTTCTAGCGATTCAAATGATAGTAACTCTATATAGCGCCACATTAACTCATCTGATATCGACATGATTTTAGCAAAAATCACTTCGGGCGCTTCTGCGATACCTATATAGTTGCCAAGTGATTTAGACATTTTATTAACGCCGTCCAAACCTTCTAGCAAAGGCATCGTCAACACGCACTGCTGACTTTGACCAGCCTGCTTCTGCAATTCCCGCCCCATTAATAGGTTGAATTTTTGATCAGTGCCGCCAAGCTCCAGATCTGCATTTAGCGCTACCGAGTCATAACCTTGCAATAAAGGGTATAAAAACTCGTGAATCGCAATCGGCTGGTTGGATTTATAGCGCTTAGTGAAATCGTCGCGCTCGAGCATACGCGCGACGGTATGACTGGCCGCCAGTTTAAGCATACCTGCCGCGCCCAACTCGTTTAGCCATTTAGAGTTGAATACTACTTCAGTTTGCTCTGGCTTAAGTATCTTAAACACTTGCGCGGCATAAGACTTTGCGTTCTCTTGCACCTGCTCGCCGGTAAGCGGTGGGCGCGTAGTGCTTTTGCCTGTGGGGTCACCAATCATGCCAGTAAAATCACCAATCAGGAATAGGACGTGATGGCCCAACTCTTGAAATTGACGCAACTTATTGATGAGCACGGTATGGCCCAAGTGTAAATCTGGCGCAGTAGGGTCAAATCCAGCTTTAATTCTGAGTGGTTTATTCTTTTTTAGCTTTTCAACCAACTCCGCCTCAATGAGAAGCTCATCTGCTCCGCGCTTGATGATTGCAAGCTGTTGGTCAATGTCAATGTCAATGTTCACGTACTTTCGCCCTTAAACTCAATTATTTTTTTACGACTCATTTACTTGTTTTAATTACGTTTTCTGTTAGTATCTACGACCGAAATAAATTATTACAAGGATCAGTCCGTGGATACTAACGAGCCTAATCAAAACAATTCAACTCAATTTTCTATTTTAGCGCAAAATACCGATAAAGCTGAATCTAAGCCTAATCTAGTTTCTGAGCGAAAGTTGAAGCTGCGCTGGATTTTGGCGATTTCTTGTTTACCATTGTTTGGCATCTACACTGCATTCGGTATTGCGCCACAAACACTCACAGGCACCATCCAAACCACTGCAATCATAGAAGAAATTTTACTGCCCGATGTAATCGATGCAGCTAGCTTAGATATATCTGCAGGGATATCGCCCACGCAAAACTATTGGTATAAAGATCATGTCCGTCGCGATGACACATTAAATAGCCTATTGTCTCGCCTTAACATTCGTAATCGTGATGTTATTGAGTTTATCCGTCATGACGAAATCGCCAGAGAAATTGCTACATCGCTTATTCCTGGCAGACAAATTGAAGCTGAAACCGATAGTGACGGCAACTTAGTCTCATTTGAATATCAAGTTAAAGCCGACCAATTCATCATGGTTAACCTCACCGCAGATGGTTATAGCGCGAGCAAAATTACGCACGACCTTGAAGTGCGGGCCATATTGAAGTCAGCCAAAATCAAAAGCTCTCTATTTGGCGCTACGGATGACGCCAATATCCCTGACCATATCGCAATTCAGCTAGCCGATATATTTGAAAGCGACATTGACTTCCATACCGACTTACGCCGCGATGATCACTTTAACGTTATCTACGAGGGTAGCTACGACCAAGGTCAATTACTCAAAACCGGCGATGTATTAGCCGCAGAGTTTGTAAATAACGGCAAAACTTATCAAGCCATAGGTTACCGTGACGGTAATAACCAAATGCAGTATTTCACGCCTGAAGGTAAAAGCCTGCATAAATCATTTTTACGCTCCCCGCTAGAATTTACGCGCATTAGCTCCGGCTTTAACTTAGCGCGGTTTCACCCAGTGTTACAGCGAATTAGGGCACACAAAGGTGTAGACATGGCTGCCCCTACAGGAACGCGCGTAAAAGCATCCGGTGATGCTGTGGTTGATTTTGTAGGTAAAAAAGGTGGTTATGGCAATGTGATTGTACTTAAGCACACTAATGGCATTAGTACTGTGTACGGACATCTCTCACGTTTTGCAGCGGGTTTACGTCGTGGCGCTAAAGTTGTCCAAGGCGAGATTATCGGCTTTGTTGGCATGACTGGCACCGCTACCGGGCCACATTTACATTATGAATTTTTACTTAATGGCCAGCATCGCAATCCTATGACCGTGGCATTACCTAAATCGAATGCAATTGAGGCGCATAACAAGGCTGCGTTTGACAACGTTAGTAATCAGCTCACAGCGCAACTTAGACTACTAGACGCAAGCAATATCGCGGCGCTAGAATAGTCATATCCAGCATAAGACGGCCCCGTGGCTGGTACACTTTTCATCGGACTGATGTCAGGGACCAGCCTTGATGGGGTCGATGTAGCCCTAGTTGAGTTTAATGACACCCATCAACCTAACGTTGTTCATACCCATTTTTTAGCTTACCCTTCATTATTGCGTGCTGAAATTTTGGCATTGCAGCACCCCACACAAAATGAGCTCGAAACAACCGCGCTGATGGGCAATACGCTTGCACAGCTTTATGCTACAGCCGTCAATCAGCTACTCTCTGCCACCAAGCTCCAGTCTGGCAGTATTGTGGCTATTGGCTGCCACGGCCAAACCATTAGACATCGCCCAGGTTTTAAGGATGGCATCGGCTTTACCTTACAAATTGGCAATGCTGCATTATTAGCTGAACTGACAGGTATTACCGTAGTAGCTGATTTTAGAAGCCGTGATATTGCTGCAGGCGGTCAAGGCGCGCCTTTGGTTCCCGCCTTTCACCACGCCATGTTTTTCAATCCCCAAATTAATCGCGCTATTATTAACATTGGCGGCATCGCTAACATTACCTACCTTGCCAGCACTGGCGCGGTGTTAGGTTTTGACTCCGGCCCTGGTAACATGCTACTCGATGCTTGGGTTAAGCAGCACCTTAACTTGGATTTTGACGCAGATGGCGCATGGGCAAAATCAGGCATGGTGATTGAACCACTGTTATCGGCGATGTTAGCCGAACCTTACTTCTCATTAACACCGCCTAAAAGCACTGGGCGTGATTTATTTAATGCCACCTGGCTCAACGCCTTTCTGCTCAACAAACGCTATCAGCCCAAAGATGTAGCGCACACTTTAGTGGCGCTTAGCGCGCACAGCATATATAACACACTGGTACAGCATTGCCATATTGTAGATGAAGTGTATTTATGTGGAGGTGGCGCTAGAAACGGGTTGTTAAAACAGCACCTAAAATCATTGCTGGGTAATATTAAATTGGCAACAACCGACGATTTAGGGTTAGGCGTTGATTGGGCAGAGGCCGTTGCATTTGCTTGGTTAGCGAAACAATGCCTAAATCAACACCCTGCTAATTTACCAGAAGTCACGGGCGCTAAAGGCGCACGTATATTAGGTGCAATCTACCAGCATTAACCCAAGTAATGCGTTAACAATTTATCAGAACGCCTCAATAAAGTATAATCACGACCTAATGATGATTAGAATTGTAGAAACGCCATGACAAACAGACCCACCAAAGCCACGATTACTTTTGATAACGGTGCCGCCCCCATTGAGCTGCCTATGCTTTCAGGCAGCTTGGGCAATGATGTGATTGACATTCGCACACTAGGTAAACATGGCGTGTTTACCTATGACCCGGGTTTCATGTCAACCGCAGCTTGTAATTCAAATATTACGTTTATTGATGGCGAAAAAGGTCTGCTCTACTATCGTGGTTATCCGATTGAACAGCTAGCTGAGCATTGTGACTTTACGGAGGCCTCTTACCTGCTGATTAACGGTGAACTGCCCAATGCCGTACAAAAACAAGAGTTCATTCGTACAATAACCAGCCACACCATGCTACATGACCAGCTCTCTAACATATTTAGAGGATTCAGGCGCGATGCACACCCAATGGCCGTCATGGTTGGCGTCGTGGGCTCAATGTCTGCGTTTTACCATACCAAGGGTGATATACACGACGCGCTGAGCCGTGAAATCACTGCACACCAATTGCTGGCAAAAGTACCAACCATTGCCGCGTGGAGCTATAAATACACTATTGGTCAGCCATTCATGTATCCGGCAAATCATTTAAACTATGCTGAAAATTTTATGCATATGATGTTTGCCACCCCTTGTGAACCCTATGTACCAAACCCAGTATTGGCGAAAGCATTTGACCGAATTCTGGTTTTACATGCTGATCACGAGCAGAATGCTTCAACATCTACGGTAAGACTTGCTGGCTCCAGTGGTGCGAATCCATTTGCCTGCATAGCTGCAGGCATTGCCTCACTATGGGGGCCTGCACACGGCGGTGCTAACGAAGCTACGCTTAAAATGCTGGAAGAAATTGGTGATGTTTCACGCATAGGTGAATTTATAAAGCGTGCTAAAGATAAAACTGACACGTTCCGACTGATGGGTTTTGGTCACCGTGTTTATCGCAACATGGATCCTCGCGCGGCTATTATGCGTAAAACCTGCCATGAAGTGCTGGCAGAGCTAGGCTTGAATGACGACCCCATGTTTAAACTAGCCATGGCACTGGAGAAAATTGCGCTTGAAGATGAATATTTTGTTTCACGGCAACTTTACCCGAACGTCGATTTTTACAGCGGCATCGTGATGCGTGCCATGGGAATTCCCAACAGCATGTTCACCGCCATTTTCGCTTTGGCTCGCACTGCAGGCTGGATAGCGCAATGGAGCGAGATGAACGCTGACCATGAGCATAAGATTGGGCGCCCCCGCCAACTCTATACGGGTAATACTAGACGTGAACTTGTACCGATTGAAGAACGCTGATTAAATTTAGAAGTTTTCAGTCTAGTAAATACAAAAAGCCAAGCAATGTAGCTTGGCTTTTTGTATTTCAAATTAAAACTTATACCGAGAAAGACGAACCGCAACCACAAGTTGTGGCGGCCTGCGGGTTGCGAATCACGAATTGTGAGCCTTGCAAGCTATCTTGGTAATCAATTTCAGCGCCCATCAAATACTGCAAACTCATCGGGTCAATAAGTAACGTTACCGTGTCTTTTTGCACTTGCGTATCATCTTCATTTACTTCTTCTTCAAAAGTAAATCCGTATTGAAAGCCAGAGCAACCACCACCGCTTACAAACACTCGAAGTTTAAGATCTGGCGAACCCTCCTCTTCAATCAATTCTTTCACTTTTTTAGCTGCGTTATCAGTAAAAACCAATGGTGCAGGAATTTCTATATTTTCTAAATCAGCGACTGTATTCATGTTGTACTCCTAAAGTTTCAATAAAATCATTATGCTACGACACGCCAGCATAATCAAGCCGGCATGCACACTACGCTATTCTGTACGATCAACCGCATAAACCAACTTACCCTCAATCACCGCACCCGTATGCATTTCAAGTGAGTTGTAAGTAACATCCCCGGTAATGCGCGCTTTGGTTTGTAGCTCTATAAACTGGACAGCCTTTACTGGCCCCAGCACCGTGCCATTGATCACTATTTTTGAGGCCGTGATAGCGCCTTCAATTCGGCCATGCTCACTTAGTATCAACGTGCTTGGGCTGTCGTTCAACTCACTCACGGCACCCAGCACAGCGCCATCTACACGTAAACCACCAGAAAAAATTATATTGCCTTCCACCCGCGTATCCACACCAATCAAGGTATCAATGCTATTTTGAACTTTATTACTTTTCTTAAAAAACATATTGATTCTCATCCAAAATTGTTATTAAAGTTGATTGATCAACCTATCGATACGGGCTTTATTTTTTACCATTCAACATTTGTTTGTAAAAAACCAACTCTTCTTTAATGTGTATATTTTCATCCTGCACTTGATTTAACGCTTTTGTTAAATTAACTTGTGCCGCTTGCTCAACTTGCAACTGACGTTCTACCTGTATTATCTTGGTATTCAATACTTGATTTTCAAGAGTCGCTTGTTTCAGCTTATCACGAATACTTTCCCCGCCGCCAGTAAATTGCCAATACGCGATGACATAACCCAGCACGATAAAAATGACTGCGACACCCCACTGAAAATACCATGGCCGCTTGGATCGGACAGCGACTTGCTTTGCTGTTAAACCAAAATGGCTTCTGATTCTTCTTCTAACAGGTTTCATTCAAGTATAGCTACGGCAGTAATGGGACGACTTCTAAGCCTGTATTTTCAGGCAAACTAAACATAATATTCATATTTTGTACCGCCTGGCCCGCCGCACCCTTCACTAAATTATCTTGGACAACAACCAATGTTAAATAGCCCGCTTCTGCTTGCCTGTGCAATGCGATGCGAATCTGGTTTGATCCACGCACTGAACGTGTTTCAGGCAGACTTCCTGTCGGCATTACATCAACAAAACGCTCAAACTGATAACGCTGCTCATACAAAGCCTGCAAGTCAACGCCTTTAGCCTTTTCGGTCAGTTTAACGTAAATAGTGGATAACATGCCTCGAATCATCGGGATCAAGTGTGGAACAAAAATAAACTGTAGCTCAGTACCAGCCAGTTGAGTCAGTTGCGCATGAATTTCCGGATGATGGCGGTGCCCCGCCACGCCGTATGCTTTCATACTATCACTGGATTCCGTAAACAATGTTGCTACTTCTGCTTTTCTGCCTGCACCAGATACGCCTGATTTAGAGTCCGCGATAATCGGTGCAGAATAATCAATCAACCCTTGCTCCAGCAAAGGCGCCAACCCCAACAAAACCGTTGTTGGGTAACAGCCCGGATTGCCAATAACTTGCGCCGATTTAATTTTTTCTCGATAAAGTTCTGGAACACCATAAACTGCTTCACGCAAGATATCTGGACAACTATGTGGCAATTTGTACCACTTTTCAAAAACAGCGGTATCCTGTAAACGAAAATCTGCGGCCAAATCAATAAGCTTTACGTTAGCATCCAATAGCGTTTGTGCCTGGCCCATAGCAACACCATGTGGCGTTGCAAAAAACACCACATCGCACTCGCTCAAATTAGCCTGTGCTGGATCTGAAAAAGCCAAATCGACATAGCCACGCAGGCTTGGGAACATATCTGCCACAGCGGAACCGGCGTCTCCACGTGAGGTAATCGCCGTTAAGGTCACGTTGGGATGTACGCTTAATAAACGCAACAATTCAACACCTGTGTAACCAGTGCCTCCAACAATACCCACTTTTAATTTTTTAGCTGTCATACCGTTATCTTAACAAAACATCTCATCACTAACCCTAAAATTTAGCGTCATGCCTGCAATTATCCCAGAAAAGCAGTTCACGCACGAAATGGTGAAAGCTCGCAAAAACACAAAAGCCACGCGATAAAACTACACATTAAATTTGCTTGCCAGCCCCGCCCATTAGGCCTTATCCAAAAGCACGCAGTTATTTGAATTTGCTCGTGTATTTGGTGTTTTTCTTGGGCAACAGCCATTTTAGGATTATAAAAAATAAAAAAGGTCGCCTGAGCGACCTTTTTAAATTCTAACCGCTCAATAGCGTTTAATGCATTAGCGTTTAGAGAACTGTTTACGACGACGCGCTTTGCGGAAACCAACTTTTTTACGCTCAACTTCACGTGCATCACGTGTTACAAAACCTGCATGTGACAATGCACTTTTCAATGTAGCATCAAAGTCAATCAAAGCACGCGTAATACCATGGCGTACCGCACCAGCTTGACCAGACTCACCGCCACCAATTACATTTACCATAATATCAAAACTGGTAAGATTGTTAGTGAGCTCTAATGGTTGACGTAAAATCATACGTGCAGTAACACGTGAGAAATACTCATCAACTGGCTTGTCATTAACAATGATGTTGCCTTTACCTGACTTTAAGAACACGCGCGCTACTGAACTTTTGCGGCGGCCTGTACCATAATTGTATTTAGCGATCATTTTTTATCCTTAGATGGTCAATGGTTGCGGTTGTTGCGCCGCGTGGTCATGCTTGTCGCCAGCATAAACCTTCATTTTTTTGATCATTGCGTAACCTAAAGGACCTTTAGGCAACATGCCTTTTACTGCTTTTTCTAAAGCACGACCTGGAAAACGATCTTGCATTTTAGAGAATGTTGTTGTGCTGATACCACCTGGATAGCCTGAGTGGCTGTGGTAAAGCTTACCGTCAGCTTTATTGCCAGTGACTTTTAATTTGTCGGCGTTAATCACGACAATATAATCACCTGTATCAACGTGAGGCGTATAAATGGTTTTATGTTTACCGCGTAAACGGTGTGCAACTGCGCTAGCTAGACGGCCTAGTACCAGGTCTGTGGCATCAACCACAAACCAATCGCGCTTCACTTCATGTGACTTTGCTGAAAAGGTTTTCATCGTGTTACCAATACTATGAGCTAAAAAAATTAAGAGGCGGATTTTATGCCAAAGCAATGCGATCTGTCAAACAGTATTATATGACATAACACGTTTTTTTATTTACCCCAGCATTTAACCCTGAGTTAAGCATGACAAACCACATAAAATCATCGAATTATCTGACCGAACGCTACGTAATTCAGCAAGTGCAAATTATGCCTGTTGGCACAAATTATGCTAGAGTGGTCAGTAGCATTTCTATCGAATGATAATCATAGCACACCCCAGGCAATACCCAATAAATTATATGCTAACAAATTGAAAATAAACATATTTTGAGAATTTTCTTATTACTTTTACTAACCTATGCCAATCTAAGCCACGCGCTTGGCATTGGTGATGTTGCGCTTAAATCTTACTTAGGTGAGCCTCTTATTGCCAAAATTAATGTCACAGATGTTGAAAAGTCGCCAGATGTAGGCTGCTTTTCTGTTACAGATGCCAGTGATACCCTTGCTTTTAAAAAAGCCAATGTTACGCTAAAACAAAACGGTAACGGCTACCAACTTAATATCACAACGCCTAGCGTCATTACCGAACCTATTGTTAATCTCCGCGTACTATTTGAATGCGAACCTAATTTTAAGCGCGAGTATGTACTGTTACTTGATCCGGCATCACTAACAGCTAGCCCCGACCGTGGCGCACCTGAACAGCCCGTGACTAGCAACACCAGTATCAGCAATCACAACGCGCTTCCATTAACCCCCCAGGCGCACTTGGGTGAGACTGTCAATTTAGAAACTAATATAGCGCCATTGGACCAGCCAGCTAAAGAAAAAAAGGTCAAAAATAAGGCCGCTAAAAAAACAAAATTTAAACAGAATGCAACTGGCAGCCAGGGCATTGATGAAAAATTGGCGCTGTCATACACCGGCCCACAATTGATGGATTCAGAAAAATCAGCACCCTCGATTGCGGATAATAAAGTTTCGGTAGCAAAATCTGAAATAACACCATCAGTCAACGCCAGTAAGCCGTATCTCACTATATCAGGTGGCAACCTCAGCCCAAATGAGTCTGTTAGCCAACCAAAGTTATCACTTCGCCTAGAAACTCAGATTGATTTTAATCGCGTTGAAGCCTCTGCACCGCTTACCAATTCAGACACAATGGATGAGATTACCGTCATGGCTAACCGTCTGGCGCATTTAGAAAAACAAGTTATTAATTTGCAGACCAAAAATGCACAATTATTGGATGAAGCCGCGCAAGCGAAACATGCTGACCTTGAATCATCAGCGCAACAATCACAATGGTTAAGAAATATATTGATTGCCATCGGCATTATTGTTGCTTTAGCTGTAGCTGAACTGTTGCGACGCAAATCCGTACGTGACCGCCTTGCTAAAGAACAGGCGATTTGGTTCGACGCTGAAGAAGATGCTGACGATACCGTTGAGAATAGCGCCTCGACGACATACACAACTGACTATACAGAAGATTTAGCCTTTGATAATCACACGCTTGATCCCCTCCCACCTCTTCACTTATCCAGCCAAAACCATTATAACGCGTTCTCTATCAACGATGATGCAAGTGATAGCGGTGACAATATACTAGAAAATGCTGACGTGTTTATTGAACATGGCCGCCCCGCATTGGCGATTCAGCTACTGCAAAATCATCTAAGCGACTTCCCCACTGAATCACCAAAAACTTGGCTGAAACTATTCAGCCTGATTGTGACGGACGGTACCGAAGCTGAATATGACCATGCTGTAGCAGAGTGCAAACACTTTTTTAACATTAAAATGCCCGGTTTTGCAAAAGCGGCTATACCAGATGAGTCTTCAATTGAGGAGTTTCCTCATATCGTCTCGCGCTTGGAAGGTGTTTGGGGTTCACAATTTGCGGTTGGATTTTTAAGTGACCTCATTTACAACCAGTACGCACAACCTAGAGATGGCTTTGAGTGCGGCACGTTTGAAGAGTTGTTTTTCCTGAAACAAATTGCAGAAATTCTAGGCGAAAATACATCTAAAGAACAAGATGGCTTTGTTCAGCCTGCTAAGGCTAAGCCTGCTTCAGATAACTCCGCTTTTAATGAGGCGGCTTTTGTCAATACCAAGCTTGTTAATGCCACGTTAGTTTCAGATGATGTCACGCCGCAAGGCCAAACGCCACTCTCTTACGAAGTGGATATGTTGGTAGATTTTGATGAAGCTCCAGAGATTCAAACTGACGTAATTGGCGATGCCCCTACCCTTAATACAAATACGGACTTAGAAGATCAATCTGCGCCAAAAATAGATCTGTCATCTCAGTCCGATTCGCTCGACTTCACTACACCTACTGGCAGTTTATTTGAGGCCACGTTACAGCCAGAGATTGACCCTGCCACAGAAAGTTTAACGCTTGATGAGGCATCTGATGAGAACAAGCAAAAAGAAGCCAATGTCATTGAGTGGGATTTACCTAAGCTGAATTAGGTAATGCGCTGCTAGCCCTGCAAAAACAGCGAGGCCTAGCCAATTATTACCCAAGAAGGCCTGAAAGCAGTTGGCTCTGGCTCGATTTTTAATTAAAAAATAATGATAAAGCGCTATTCCGGTAGCTACAGTTAGGCCAATATAGTAAGCCACGCCCATTAACAACCAATAGCCTGCTAACGCCAGCAATGCCAAGGTAATGGCATAACACAACATCACCGCAATCACATCAAAACGCCCAAAAGTGATCGCCGAAGACCTGATGCCTATTTTTAAATCATCTTCACGATCAACCATTGCATACTCGGTATCGTAAGCAATTGCCCAGAATACGTTTGCCAGTAGCAGTAGCCATGCAACTGGAGGGATGTTATTGCTAGTCGCCGCAAATGCCATAGGAATACCAAAACCAAACGCAATACCTAAATACGCTTGCGGCATCACGAAAAACCGCTTGGTCAATGGATAAGTAATCGCTAAAAACAAAGCCAGTATGGATAATTTCACCGTTAACATATTGAGTAGATTAACCAAACCAAACGCGACCAAACTCAACATAGCCGCTAATACATAGGCCTCTTTTTTGCCGATCTCACCATTTGGAATCGGCCGATATTGCGTACGCTCAACTAAGCCATCATATTGACTATCTGCAATATCGTTCATCACACAACCTGCGCTACGCATCAGCACCGTACCCGTGACAAAAATCATCACTACAATCCAATCCGGATTGCCGTTACCAGCAATCAGCAGCGCCCACAGCGTAGGCCATAGCAGCAATAAAATACCGATAGGTTTATCTAAACGCATCAAGCGCTCATAAGCATCTACTTTTTTAGTTAAATCAGCAATATTCATGTTGTCATCTTATTGGCGTAATGATGTGTGGCAAAAAAACCTCAGTAACCATAATGTTGGCGCAATTCAAACTAAAAATAGAGCGTCGCGCCCAAAGGTAACTTGGCGCCTGCTGCAAATAGAGCGCCGCCTGTTTGTAAAGTGCATGACTTGGTGTTAGCTTTTTGTAACTCAACGGCGTGCGCTTCACCTTGGGATTAGCAAACAAAATCGCCCCTAACGGCTTACTCCCCACCTTACCAAGGTCACTCCATTCGCCTCGCAGACTGGCACTTGGCAACACACTATGCGCAAATACCACGGGTTGATTATTGCCCATCAGCAACACCTCGCGGATCAAAGCAACCTTGTAGCCAGACTGGTAAAACAAAGCAACTTCATCTTGGATGGGTTTGGTATATTTCATTGCAACAGGTTTGACCACAAAGTTAGCATAGCGCTGCTGTAAACGCGCAGTAAGTGAGCCTCTGTCGATTAGCCATGTATTATATAAATGACTTGAAAAAGGCTTATTAAGCCAGCGATACCGAGCTTGAGATGAGTTTTTATGAATTTTCACGCTGTGAATTATCGCACAAACCAGCGCAATCAATTGTCGGCAAGTACTTTGAATTAGCAGTTGTACATGATGACACTATGAAGGTGATTAGATAAAACGAGTCTTAGCAATATATTTAAGCCGCCCAAAAAGCTAGTGAATAACGAGAAAGTGGGAGGGCTGTAGCCGTGATGAAGAGAAGCCAGAATCAAGGGTTAAGTGACAATTCCCTCGATTACATTTCACTTCATTGAGGCTTGCAACTCTAACCCTATCCTAACCGCCCATCGGCAAGGGCGCTGGTTTTTCTCTAATAGATAATCTGGGTTAAATAAAATGGTGCGATGGAGCCTGATTATGTGAAGTGATGTTGTTTTTAAAATCTTGATGTTAGTCAAGGTAATTGATGTGTTAGCTGTTATTCTGACCTGCGTGGTGTGACAGATTGTCACAGGTGTATTAAAGTAGTATAGCCAACATCAAGGGGAAGTAAGCATGAATAATTTCAAACTAAAAGTGTTAGTCAGTATGATAAGCGCTACATTTGCATTTACTGCATGCGGTGGTAAAGTCAACGAGCAGTCATCATCCAGCAGTGCCAATCAAGCGTCCAGTGCAACAAGTCGATTACCCGTGATTGAAGCAGTGCTGACACAAGCGCCCAATGTCCCCCCGCCTGTAGCTAGAAATTATGCTGCAAAAGTGGTGGTAAATATGGAAACACAAGAAAAAGTAATGCGCATGGCTGATGGCGTAGATTATATGTTTTGGACCTTTGGCGGACAAGTGCCTGGCCAGTTTATGCGTATTCGTGAGGGCGATGAAGTAGAGTTTAACTTGTCGAATAGTCCAAATTCAAAAATGCCGCATAACATTGATTTGCATGCGGTTACTGGCCCTGGTGGCGGCGCAGCATCTTCATTTACCTCACCTGGGCATACCTCTACCTTTAGTTTTAAAGCATTGAACCCTGGTTTGTATGTGTATCACTGCGCAACTGCCCCGGTGGGGATGCATATTGGCAACGGGATGTATGGTTTGATTTTAGTGGAGCCTAAAGCCGGATTGCCAAAAGTGGATCGTGAATACTATGTAATGCAGGGCGATTTTTACACTAAAGGTAAATATGGCGAAGCTGGTTTGCAGCCGTTTGATATGGAAAAAGCCATTAAAGAGCAACCTGATTACGTGGTATTTAATGGCTCAGTAGGTGCGCTTAACGGTGATAAAGCAATTACTGCCAATGTTGGTGAAACCGTACGCCTGTTTGTTGGTAACGGCGGTCCTAACCTTGTTTCTTCTTTTCACGTGATTGGTGAGATTTTTGACAAGGTTTATGTAGAAGGCGGCGATCTGGTTAATAAAAATGTTCAAACCACGCTAGTACCTGCAGGTGGCGCTGCAATCACAGAGTTTAAGGTAGATGTGCCCGGTACATTTATCATGGTAGATCATTCGATTTTCCGAGCCTTTAACAAAGGCGCCTTGGGCATGCTGAAGGTTAATGGGCCTGAAGATAAAATTATTTACTCAGGTAAGCAAGCCGATAAAGTCTACCTACCAGAAGGTTCGGCTGCGCAGTCAATTAAGAATCCTACGGAAGCCGCGGTTGCTAAAGTGCTGACTAAAGACGAGCAAATTGCGCTTGGTAAAAACCTGTATGAGTCTAATTGCCTAGCTTGCCATCAGGCTAAAGGTGAGGGTATTCCACATGCTTTTCCACCATTAGCTAAGTCTGATTACTTAAATGCTGATCACAATCGTGCGGTTGATATATTGCTGCATGGTCGTTCAGGTCCAATCACTGTAAACGGCGAAACTTATGACAGTGTGATGCCAGCCATCGCATTGAATAATGACCAAATTGCAAATGTTTTAACCTACGTGCTGAATAGTTTTGGCAATAAGGGCGGCCAAGTAACGCCTGCGCAAGTTGACAAACAGCGCAAACTCCCGCCGCCGCCAGCAACTGACGCGCACGGTTAATAGGTAAACATGAAGATGTTACGCTGGTACTTTGTACTAATGGCGTTGTTTTCAAATAGCGCCTTGGCACAAGAGATGGCTACGATTACAGCGGGTGAATACCGCCCGCTGTATTTAAGCACAGATAGTCCCGTTGTGCGAGTGTCTTCGTTCTTGTTAGACAAAAAACCAGTGACTAATCAGGCTTTTCAAAAGTTTGTAGCACAACATACTAAGTGGCAGCGCGATGTTGCGCCTATTCTTTTCGTCGAAAAAAATTATTTAAGCCATTGGGTAAAAGCTTCCAGCCAGTTTGAACCGAACGCAACAGATGTTAATAAGCCGGTTGTTTTTGTTTCTTGGTATGCGGCACAAGCGTATTGTCAGGCACAGCAAAAGCGGTTGCCTACGGTCGCTGAATGGGAATATGTGGCGCAGGCTTCAAGTACGCAAAAAAATGGCAGTCAAGAAAAAGGCTATAACCAAAAAATATTGGATTGGTATGCTAAAGCGGCACAGCAAACTTTAGTTGAAGTTGGCGAAGAGCAGCCTAATTATTGGGGGGTGCATAATATGCACGGCTTAATATGGGAGTGGACGGAAGACTTTAATTCAAGTTTGATTAGTGGCGAATCACGCGATGATAGTAGCGTGAACAAAGAACTTTATTGCGCCTCTGGCAGTGCGGGTGCAGTTGACCCCAGTGATTATGCCGCGTTTATGCGTTATGGGTTTCGCTCTAGCCTGAACGCTAAATTTACACTCGGTAGCTTGGGTTTCCGTTGTGCACAAGATGTTTATCATTAAAAGGCGCATGATGAAAATTTTAATAATGCTGTGTGTGCTTGGTTTTAGCGCCCAAAGCTTTGCCGAACCTGTGTTGCCGAGTGATTCTGTCTATCAAGTAGGCGGTGTTTGGAAAACACAGGATGATCAGCCAATTAAACTGGAGTCGCTGGCAGGTAAGCCACAACTGATCGCCTTTATATTTACCGGTTGCTCTAACGCGTGTCCTGTCATTGTAGAAAGTATGAAACGCATTGAGCGTAAAATTCCACTACAAAAGCGCAAGGACATTGGTTTTGTATTGGTGACGCTTACGCCTGAGTTAGATAGCCCTAAATCCCTGAAAGCTTTTGCAAAAAAGAGAGAAATCAGCCCCAGCTGGCAGATGCTCCGTGGCAACAGTGAGTTGGTGCGTACGCTTTCCAATACCCTAAATGGCCGGTATAAAGTGATTGCAGATGATGATGTCGCGCACTCGAATACGGTGACCTTGCTGAATGCAGAAGGCCAAATCGAGATGCAGGCAAGCGGAACGCTTACCGGTATTAAACCCATCATGGACAAAATAGAGCGGAAGTATGCTCGTTAGGGTAAAGACAAGCGTTAAGAATCTTTTGTTTCGTTAGCTGCTAATTTTTGCACGAGTGTTTCTAAATCAGGATGTTGAATCAAATCATGTGCTAATTTAGCCGCGACTTCGGCTTTTTTTTCATCACCATCCATCAGCGCCTGCATGCCTTCTAGCAGTGCTGCATTGGCCGCCTTTAAGCGCAAAACTTTTTGTTTGCCGCGTTTATTAGCAGGGATATTACGTACAAAATGTAGCGCTCTTAAGCAGTAATGCAGTGCGAAAAATCCCAGTACAAAAAGTATCAATAAGAAGTTGAATGATATTTGAACGCGATAAGGGGTGCGCACAATTAGCACGTAGCCTTGGTTGTTGCCGGCTAACCATACTAGACTTACTAGCAGTAACAACATTAGGGCCCACCAAAGTATTTTGCGTTTCATCATTATTTATCAGTGCAGTTACTCAGTTTGTTCAAGGCTCAATTTATAGCGGTTAACTGCGGCGAGGCTATCTTTTAACTGCGGAAGTTCAATACTGATATTGTTACTTGATAATCTTTTGAGCAGTTTGAATGCTTTGATAGTATTGGGATGTTTGGTATCAAAGTATTGATTGAGCCAGTTGTTTACGGTGTTTAAATCGGCTTTGTAAGTGGCTTCATCGTGTTGCAGCAGTGCAATCCGCGCGGCAAGTAGCCTTAGCTTTAGATTTTCATACAGAAAAAATGCGTGATCAGGGGCTAGTAGCGGAGGTTCTGGTTTGTCGATGCGCTCGACTGTGACCAGGTTTTTGATGTCATTCCAAAAAGAAGCCCCCAGCTTTTGCAAAGTATTATTTTCTAAGGCTTGCGATTTTTGTAGCGCTGTATCGGTGTTGAGGGTTGGCTGGCGTGCGCTAATCAATGGCAGCGTGCTACATAACTCAGACAAATAAGTGAGCTGTGCACTCAGGTTGACAACATCAACCTGAGGTAGATCGCGTAGTTTGATGATTTCAAGATCTAGTGTGTCGCGTAGCTGTATTGCCCGTGGCAGGTCGATGGGTCGTAGTCTTTTTTGTGCGGCCTCTAGCGCGAGCAAAGCAGACTTTACATTGCCGGCAAGTTGCAACTGTTGGTTGGCAATGTTTAACAGCTGTTCAACTTCAGCAACAGCGGTTGATTCTCGGTTTTCTGCCAGCTGGTTATATAGGGTTTGCAGCACCTCTTGCTGATCGCGCGATTCTGCCAGTTTTTGCTCAAGCAACACCGTGCGTGCGTTGGCCTGCGTGCTGCGCTCTTCTGCCTGTTTTGCCAGTGCCAGGCTTTGTTGATTAAGTGCTTGGTAAGTTTCTAATTTGTGGCTGAGCGACCTTTCTACTTCATTAAATCTGTGGCGTGTATTTAGCCACTGCCAAGCCAGCGTCAATATGGCGATAATCACCAAAAACAAGGTACCTGTCGCTAACATTGAAGGCCGGCGTTTTTCTTCAAAGGTTACAGTAGTTTGGTTGTTACGCGGCGCTAGATCAGTCATGATTTTTTACCAATTGGGATAAGCATTGCAACATAGCGTCATCACCAGGTGCGCTAGCAACGATCACTTTTAACCCCAGCTGTTTGGGTAGTTCGGCAATTCTCTCATGATTTACACACAAAATGACATGCGGTAGCCAAATAGACCCATGTGCCATTTGCAACAAATAACGCATGGCTTCACTGCTGGTGACTACTATCGCGTTAAGTTGGCCTTGCCGCCATCGTTCGTTGAGCAAATGGATGTCGGTTTGCGGATTTATGCGGCAATAACTTTCAGCAAAATAGACATTGGCACCGCGAGACTTTAATGTTTCGGCCATCAGTTCACGCCCGCCCACGCCGCGAAAAATAGCGATAGTCATGCCCGCGACATTTTGCATTTCAGAAAGGGCTAACAGGGTTTCGCTATCAAAGCGCGTATGTGGAATAAGTACATGATGCACACCATAAAGGCTGAGCTGTTTAGCGGTTTGGTGGCCAATGGCCGCAAACTTTAAATTTTCTGGCACGTGGCCAAATTTTTTAAGCACGCGCGGCATGGCGTAATCAACAGCATTGGAGCTAATGAAAATTGCCCAATCCGTGCTTTCAAGCTGGTTAAGCTGTTGCTCAAAAACTTGATAATCCTGCAAAGGAGCAACGGCAATGAGCGGGAATTCAATGGCCGTGCCACCATGATTGGCAATGGCTTCACACAAACTCTGTGCTTGGCCAACAGGGCGCGTGACGACGATGTGCAAATCTTTAAGCAGAGAATCGGCGGTCATAATAGCGCCAAGTGCTGGCTACAGCGCTGCCAGTATTTTATCTGCGCCTTTTGCAACCAGCTGGCTTGCCAGCGCCTTACCTAAAGCTTCAGCGTTGTTTCTGTTGCCAGTAGTGGTTTCAATAAGCATTTGTTTGCCATCAACGCTGGCCACAAAACCAGTAATGCGAATGTTATCAGCCTCACATATAGCATAAGCACCAAGCGGCACAGTGCAACTGCCAGCAAGTGCACGGCTCATGCCGCGCTCGGCTTCTACACACACTTGCGTATCGGGGTGGTTAAGCGGTGCAAGCGTGGCGATTAAATCTTGGCGGCTAGCGCAAATTTCAATGCCTAGTGCACCTTGCCCTACCGCTGGAATGCTGAGTTCTGGTGCAATAAATTGGCGGATTCTGTGGCCTAACTCCAGCCGAATTAAACCGGCTGCAGCAAGAATAATTGCTGCATATTGTCCATCATCGAGCTTGCGTAAGCGAGTTTGTAAATTGCCACGTAATGATTCAATTTTTAAATGTGGGAAACGTGCCTGTAATTGGCTTTGGCGGCGCAAGCTAGAGGTGCCAACAATGCTACCCAACGGTAAATCTTCAAGTGAGGCAAAATCATTTGAAACAAAGGCATCGCGCGGATCTTCACGTTCCCCAGTCGCTGCAAGGATAAAGCCCTCAGGCAGATTCATTGGCACATCTTTCATGCTATGTACGGCTAAATCTGCACGACCATCGGCTAGCGCCGTTTCCAATTCTTTTACAAACAAGCCTTTGCCACCCACTTTGGCTAACGGCGTATCTAAAATCTGGTCGCCAGTGGTGGTCATGCCCAAAATCGTGACTTCAGCTTCGGGATATAGCGCTTGCAAACGGCTTTGAATATGCCGTGCCTGCCACATGGCAAGTGCGCTTTCTCGAGAGGCGATGACGAGTTTTTTTGGGGTATTAGATTCGGATAATTTTTGCATAACTTGGATTTTAACACAGTGATTGCAGGCAAGTATAAAGTGATAAATTTTGCAATGATCAGTTAAATAATTCCAATTTTAGGTTAAGCTTAAAGCGTTCAATAAATTTAGAACTTAAATTTTTACTAGATGTAAGGAGGTCATGATGCAGTATCAACTTGAAGTTTTTATGGAATCACTTAACCAGTTTTGGGTGCAACTTGTACATTTTGTGCCGAAATTATTGGCAGTGATTGTTATTTTGTTTTTTGGATGGATCGTTGCAAAATTAGCCAGACTTGCAGTGAAGCGGCTATTAGAGTTGTCACATTTTGATAAATTTGCAAAAAAATCAGGCTTCGAGGCGTTTATCAATAGTGGAAACTTAAACGTGAGTTTAAGTGGCATTATCAGCCAAGTGGTATATTGGCTGGTGATCATCCTGTTTATTACAACGGGTGCCAGTACATTAGGCATGACTGAGGTTGCGGGGCTATTGCAACAATTAGCAGGCTTTTTGCCGCGCATTATTCTGGCTATTCTGGTGATGATATTTGGTACGTTACTAGCACGCTTTGTCAATAAGCTGGTGTTTGCATGGTTGCATAGCATTAAGTTTCCTGCGGCACTGTCAGTGAGCACGTCAGCTGAATATGGGATTCAAATCCTGGCAATATTTGTAGCTTTAGAACAGTTGGGCATTGGCATGCAACTTATTCACTCTTTATTTGTGATTGTGTTTGGCGCGATTTTCTTGGCGTTAGCGTTGGCTTTTGGTTTAGGTGGAAAAGAGTGGGCAGCTAAAACCATTGCTGAAATAGAGGCGAATAGAATCAAAAAATAAATAGCCTAAAATGAGGCTAGTGATTATTTTGACGAATTAAATGTTGTTGGCGGCGACTAACGGTAATGGTTTCAGGCACGTTTTTGAGTATTGCCACCCATTGTTTTTCGCCGCCTTCATTTTGGAGTTCGTTTTCTACATGACGTTTTTCATAACTTAAAATACAAGCACTTGCGACTAAGCAATTGCGATGTAACCGTATAAAAACATGACCAAACTCTTGCTCCAAGCGCGTTAGTGATTCCTCTAACAGGTACTCACGTTCGACCGTACGCACCGTGATGTATTTGAGCTCAGCGCGTAGATAAATAATATCGGCAATAGGGATCAGCAAAATGCGGTTGCGTTCGCTAATGCTTAAATGTGTTCTTTGCGAGTTAAGCGGCGTGAGTGCATCAATTTGGCCAGGCAACAGCGCGCGCGCTTTTTGTAACGCTGTTTGTAGCCGTTCAAAACGGATGGGTTTAAGTAAGTAATCGACTGCATTCATGTCAAAGGCTTGCATGGCGTAGCTATCGAACGCTGTTGTAAAGACAATGGCAGGTGGCTCGGGCAGTTTTTGCAAATGCCCCGCCACCTCTACGCCGTCCATTTCAGGCATGCGGATATCCAGTAACACAATATCTACTCGCACTTGGTCTGACTGCATTTGGTTAACAAGGTTAAGTGCTTCTTTACCATTTTTAGCCTCTGCCACCACGTTAATATTACCAATGTCGGCTAATAGTTCACGCAGACGCGTGCGTGCCGGCGTTTCGTCATCAACAATTAAAATATTGAGCATCGTGTTGTTAGTCATACGCTACTGTGCCTGTGATACGGTAGCGTAATATGAACGCTATATTCACCGTTAGATAACTTACTTTTTAATGAAGCCTCAAGGTCAAAGTGCAAAGTTAGCCGCTCTTTGATGTTGTTAAGCGCCATTTTATTACCTTGATGATGATCGCGCTGTGCTTGATATGGGTTTTTTAGCACTAAATGGACTTCATTATTTTGTTTAGTGTAAATTTGAATGGTAATGGTGCCGCCGTTAGCGAGCGGCTCAATGCCGTGATACACCGCATTCTCAAGTAGCGGTTGCAACACCAGTGGTGGAATCATGGCATCAGGCGGCATGTCGTCAATCTGCCACTGAATAATCAGACGTTCATCCAGACGTAATTTCTCCAAGGCTAAATATTGCCGACATAAGGCAATTTCCTGCGCCAGCGGTACTAAATCTCGATTATCAGCCATCAACACACGAAATAAATCGGCCATGTCTTCCAGCGCGGTTTCGGCTTGCTTAGGTTGGCTGCGGATGAGCGATAGCACCGCATTTAAGCTATTAAACAAAAAGTGCGGGCGAATGCGCGCTTGCAGGGCTTGTAATCTGGCTTCAGACACCGCGGGCGAGTAGGCGCGATGGTGCAAATTAAAATAATACAAAGTAATCGCGCTGATTAACAAGGTATTAAAAAGGACGCGCGATAAGGATGGCAGGTCATTAAAAATCCAGAACTGGGCAAAAAAACTATACACCCCAGCTGCACTTAATAATGTGATGGCAAGCGTGGCCGCAATGCCTTGCCGATAAGAGTGCTTGGATAGCAAAGGGTAGCAGCCATATAACAAAAACAAGCTAATGAGTAGAATAGGTTGTGCCAGTGTGGAAATGCTCGCAATTTGTCGCATAAAGTCCGTAAGACTCAGACTTAACACAAATGCCGCTAACGCCAACGCCGTGTTGACGATGATTAGTACACGGAGCGCAATGCCTAAGTTGCGCATATTGGGTAAGCGGTTAGCGTTTCTCATGGTTATATTCTTGTGGAATTGGCTATCGGGCACCTCTATTGACTCAATTTTGCGAGCATCCGCTTTGCGGCTTGCCTGCTTAAACCATTTCGTCGCCTGACTTCGTTGCTCACAAAAAATTACTCCTTACATATCAGATATATGCTGCGTCATAATTTTTATGTTCGCGCCTTATCTTGCTTAGAAACTTGAATCAATAGGGGCACCCTACCTTGATTAGGTGACATTGTCTTAAAAAACGATGTTTTGCATTATACTAACGCATGTAAGTAGTTTGTTATTAAGCAATTTTTTATATTTAACACAAAGTTAAAACTGATAGGCATATTAAAGTGACACAAAAAATAAGCGCGCTCAATAAAAAAGAGTCCAGCTGGTCGGGGCGTTTTAACGAACCGGTGGCTGAATTGGTTAAAAAATACACGGCTTCGGTGGGGTTTGATTATCGCTTGGCAACCTATGATATTCAAGGCTCAATTGCGCATGCGCAAATGCTGGGCGCGCAAAAAATCATCAGTTTGGATGACGTAAAATCTATTGAACTAGGGTTGTCTGAAATTCTGCAAGAAATTGAAGCTGGTCAGTTTGAATGGTTACTGGATTTAGAAGACGTTCATCTCAACATTGAAAAACGTTTAACCGACAAAATTGGTGATGCAGGTAAGCGCTTACATACCGGCAGAAGCCGTAACGACCAAGTGACAACCGATGTTAGGTTATGGTTGCGCGCTACTACAGATTACGTGGTTTCAGGTTTATGCAACTTACAGGCAAGTTTGCTGGATTTGGCTGAGGCTCATTTTGATACCGTCATGCCAGGATTTACGCACTTGCAGGTGGCGCAACCGGTAACGTTTGGCCATCATTTAATGGCGTATGTAGAAATGCTTAAACGCGATGTTGAGCGTTTTCAGGATTGTAAAAAACGCATGAATAAACTACCGCTAGGCGCGGCGGCTTTGGCTGGTACTAGCTACCCGATTGACCGCGAACTGGTGGCAAAAAAATTAGGTTTTGATGGCGTGTGTGAAAACTCACTCGATGCCGTATCCGACCGTGATTTTGCCATTGAATTTACTTTTGCCGCCTCGTTGGTAATGACACATTTATCTAGATTGTCTGAAGAGCTTATTTTATGGAGCTCGCCGCGTTTTGCGTTTATTGATATTGCTGACCGCTTTTGTACCGGATCATCGATCATGCCGCAAAAGAAAAATCCTGATGTGCCTGAGCTGGTGCGCGGCAAAACAGGACGCGTCTATGGGCATTTAACCGCCTTGCTGACTTTGATGAAAGGCCAGCCGCTGGCTTATAACAAAGACAACCAAGAAGACAAAGAGCCGCTATTTGATACAGCCGATACACTATTGGTGACCTTGGAGATTTATGCCGACATGTTGCGTTTGCCAGTGGTTGAAAACGGATTGGTGGTGAAGGCGGGATTTACTGTGAATAAAGAAGCCATGCGCCAAGCGGCAAGCGAAGGCTTTGCAACCGCAACCGATTTAGCCGATTATTTAGTGAAAAAAGGCATGCCGTTTAGAGATGCGCATGAAGCAGTGGCGCTTGCTGTACGCCATGCCGTAGATAAAAAAGTGGATTTAAGTGATTTGCCACTGGCTACCTTACAGCAATTTGCCACTCAAATTACTGAAGATGTGTACGCAGTGTTGACATTAGAAGGCTCGCTCAACAGCCGTAACCATATAGGCGGCACTGCGCCCGCACAAGTAAAAGCAGCAATAGCGCGCGCAAGAGCTATAAAAATGTGAGCTAATGTAGCCTAAAAAAGATGTGCGTATTTCATCTTATGGCAAGCCGGGTTTAACAGCTCGGCGCCGCTTACACCACACTTAACTTGCCACCTGCGCATACACCATGCTTGCAGATATTACTTTTCAGGTACTATCTGACCTCGTTCACTCAATAGATACAATCTCCTAATGCAAAAAGAAGTCAAAGAGAAACCCCAATACGCTGTCGTGGCGGCGGTTCAACTGCCTAGCGTAAGTGATGCCGAGTTTGAGGCATCACTGTGCGAACTGCGTGAGCTTGCAAAAACACTAGGCTACACCATGGTCAAAACCTTCGTGCAAAAGCGCGCTGGTTTTGACATGACCGCCTACCTTGGCGCGGGTAAGCGGCAGGAAATACACGGTTACGTGAATCATGAGCTGAATTCCATTGAATCCGAGTTCGATGAAGCCGTCGTCAATGTTGAAGATTTGGAAATCAACACACTCTTGGTTGATCACGAGATCTCGCCATCGCAGGCGCGCAACCTTGAACTTGAGGTTGGCTGCATGGTGATGGACCGCACCATGGTCATCCTCGAAATTTTTCACCGCAATGCCCGCTCGCGCGCCGCGCGTGCTCAAGTTGAGATTGCTCGCCTTGGGTACATGGCGCCACGCATGCGCGAGGCCGCCAAGCTTGCTGGCTCGCAGGGGCGGCAACGTAGCGGCGAAGGTGGTCGCGGGGCTGGCGAATCACAAACGGAGCTGGATCGACGCAAGATCCGTGATCGCATTGCCGAACTTCAGCAGGAAATCGTCGCCATGGATGCCGAGCGCAAGACGCAACGCGCACGCCGACAAGAGCGCCAAGGCTTGGCGGGAGTAGCGCTGGTAGGTTATACCAACGCGGGTAAATCCACCTTGATGCGCGCACTTACAGGTAGCGAGGTGCTGGTCGCGAATAAGCTCTTTGCTACGCTAGATACCACAGTGCGGGCGCTGTACCCAGAGAGTGTGCCGCGCGTGCTTGTGAGCGACACCGTCGGCTTTATCAAAAACCTGCCGCACGGGCTCGTGGCCTCGTTCAAGTCAACACTTGATGAGGCGCTTGATGCCTCGCTATTGTTGCATGTGATTGATGCCAGTGATCCCGGGTTTGAGCGTCAGCTTGAAGTCACCGATAAAGTGCTGGCGGAGATTGGGGCAAATATAGTGCCGCGCATCCGCATTTTTAACAAGATTGACCACGTTGGCGATGAGGCTGCCCAAGCCGAGCGTGTAGCAAACCTGCGTGCACGGTACCCGGATTGCGTGGTGATGAGTGCGCGCCGGCCTGATGACGTCGCAAAGCTACACCAGATAATCGTCGCAATTTTTCAGCAGGATCTGGTTGAAGACGAGATTTTTCTGCCATGGACGGCACAGCAACTGCGCGGGGCAATCTACGCCAGTTGTCAGGTGCTAGCCGAGCGCTCAGACGACGAGGGCGCCTTCTTTCAGGTTCGCGGCGAGCCCAGTGCCATCAAAAGCTTGCGCGAGCAGCTCAGCTAAAGGGGATCGGTGCACGTCCGCGCCGATGTCCCAATAGTAGCTGAATTGCCAATAATTGAGGTTGTGTGTGGCTTGGTTACTTTTTTCCGCAAAACGAGCCTAGATGAAGTCACTTTGATAGACTCAGGACAGGCATAGCGGAATCAAGGGCTCACATAACAACCTCAATTGCATTTCATTCCATCGAGGCTGGCTATTGAATGTAGGCGATTTTTGTAGGGTGGGGTTTTAACCCCACGCGGGATGTGCAAATTTAACCATTACAACTGGCTGGTTTTAATAACGCCCAACTAAATGCTCCCATGTTTCGATGGAAGGCAAAAATGGTGAGCGAGTTTGATTTAATAATTCATAAAATTCGAACTTGCTCTCTTGTTCAGTAACTTCCTGAGGGATTATGTATGAATATCTCATATCATCTTCTTTAACGAGTGCTTTTTCATAAATTGGACGGATATATTGAACTATTCCGTAATAAACCTTGGCACTTAATTCACAAAGTTTAGTGAAATGGTAGCCACCAAAATCATCAAATAACCATGTGTCTATGTCTTCAAGTACGAGCACCTCAGTACCAGGATCTAAACGTGCGCCGCTTTGATTATAGATTTTGGTAATTTTTTTCAGAATAGCATTTGATCTGGTAAGAGAGTGTTTGCATCTATTTCCTATCAGATAAATTGCATCTTTCCTTGTGAGACTGATTTTCAACTCTTTTCCTATATTTGCCGAATAAATATCATATTCAAATTCATGCTTGAGCCAACTTTCGAATTCCTCAACCGACTTTTTTAAAGTATTTGTATAAATTGGATTATTTTCAAGTATCGGAGAGTCAGCTACTTTGTGTAACAGATTGAGCAGACTGTCACCATCTTCTTTTACAGGGACTAGTTCCTTATTTACTCCAGCAATAACCTCAAGCAGTAAAATATAAAAGTATTTTTTAGCGGTACTATCTTTAGGCAGAACAGTTTTTACTATTTCAGTTCGATCTTCGGGAAAGCAGCATATTGCATAATTTACATAGTTGGTTATTAGTTCTACAGAGGTATTAAGTATGCGAATTTCCTGCTGCATGTTCATTTTGTTTTACGCATAACGTTCGAATTAAAGATACAAGGGGCGCTGTTAGGCGTCCCGCTTGAATGAGGGGTTAGGTTTTTTATTTTTCGAGAGAGTTCTAGTATCACATTCGAAGCGCTCTGGAACCCAAATAACTCCACAGAGTAAAAATAGCCTCCTCTGGCACTTTTCTGCTTGTAAATTTTTGCGATACCAAAATGTGTAGCAAGGTTTACTATGGTTTCTTCTAATGTTGCCCTTTGAGATAAATCCGTATTTGTTGTAATTGTGCTAAACGAACCTCTGTCTGTTTTTGGAGCGTCTACTATTTTAGCAATTGCCATAATTTTCCTAATGAACCTAACGTAAAGTAGCACCATAAAAGAACTTAATCTTTTAGTAGCCAAAGTGCGGGTTAAGCACTATAGCATCCGTACAGAAACGCAACATCTGTAATGAATTAAGGTTTATTATTTTTCATAACAGGGCATTCACATTGCAACCGCAACCAAGTCTAGCCTCTAGCAAGAGTTGAATACTTATAGCGTTAGTTCAAAAACAACTCGAGTAATTCGTTCAAATAGCGCTGACCCAGCAGGGTTGGTTTAATGTAGCCATCTTGAATAATAAGCAGTTTTTTAGCTTGCGCTTGTTTGATTGCCGGTTCTAGCGTCATGAGATTAAGCCCAGTGCGTTGCTGAAACAAACCTAGTGGTACGCCATCAGTGAGCCTGAGTGCATTCATCATAAACTCAAAACCCAGCTCATCTTGGCTAATGTTCCATACGCGTTCAATGGCTTTTCCTTGTAACGCTTGTTCCATATAGGCTTTAGGGTGTTTTGGGCGCGTTTCCCGCGTGATTTTGTCATGGTAGCTAAGTTTGCTGTGAGCACCGGCACCAATGCCTAAATAGTCGCCAAATTGCCAATAATTCAGGTTGTGTCTGGCTTGTTTACCTGCTTTTGCAAAAGCTGAGGTCTCATAATGTTCATAGCCATGTTGGCTTAAAAATTGCTCAATGGCGATTTGCATGTCAGCGCTGGTATCATCATCAGGCAGGCTAGGTGGCGTGTGGTAAAACGGCGTGTTAGGCTCTAAAGTTAAATGATAAAACGATAAGTGGTCTGGGTTGAGCGCCACAGCCTGTTTTGCATCTTGTAACGCATGTGCGAGCGTTTGGTTTGGTAATGCGTACATTACATCAAAATTAACGCGCTCAAAGGTAGTAAGCGCTAACTCAGCCGCCAAGAGAGCTTGTTTATCATCATGAATACGCCCCAACGCTTTTAAATAATCTGCATTAAAACTTTGTATGCCTAAAGATAGCCGATTGACTCCCGCTTGTTTGTAACCTAAGAAATTAGCGGTATCTACGGTGCCGGGGTTGGCTTCCAAGGTGATTTCTGCATCATACTCAAGTGGTGTGAGTGCGCGCACCTGGCTTAAAATTTTATCAATGGCTTCTGGCGAAAATAAACTAGGGGTTCCGCCACCAAAAAATACGCTTTTGATTTTTCTGCCCCATACGTTGGGCGTGGCAGCTTCCAAGTCTGCTATTAGCGCATCAACATAAGTTGCTTCTGGTATATCCCCGCTTTTGTGGCGGCTTTCATGTGAATTAAAGTCGCAATACGGGCATTTTTGTACACACCAGGGAATATGAATGTAAAGTGACAGCGGTGGTGTATCGGTCAGACCAGAGCGCGTTTGTTCCCCTGCAAGCGGGGCGACATCATTGACTGGCTTGACGTTAAAGCCGTTATCTACTTTTATTTCGATGACTCTTTTTATAACACTCACCTTTGATACGGATTGATTAGCGCTTCAACCAATTGATGCAAAGCCTCACGCATTTGTTGCTCTGATACTTCCATCAGCAAGCCGTCTTCAAGTGCATCTTGGGCGATTTGTTTGATTTCATCAAAGTTTTCGGTCATGACTTTGACTTTTTCGGTACAGGAAACAACGCTGCCGTCATCGCGCACCCATTTAGGCCATGCTTGATGATGCGGTTTAGTCATGGCTTAGTTTTTCCAGCTTTTGCAACAGTTTTGCCATGGCATGACCACGGTGACTGATACGGCTTTTAATTTCCAGCGGTAGTTCGGCGACTGTTTTTTCAGTTTTGCCATCCAAAAATAGCGGATCGTAGCCAAAGCCATCGGTGCCACGGTACTCGCGCAGAATAATACCTTGCCAACTGCCTTCCGCGATGATCGGTTCAGGGTCGTTCTCAAAACGCACCAGTACCATCACACAATAAAAGTGCGCATGGCGCTCAGAAATTTTACTCATGTCGAGTAGCAGTTTGTCATTATTGCGTTCATCTTGCGTGAGCAGGCTGTTGGGTGCGTTTTTTCCTGCATAGCGTGCAGAAAGCACACCTGGTGCACCGTGCAGGGCATCTACACATAAGCCGGAGTCGTCTGCCAACGCTGGCAAACCGGTATGTTTACTGGCGTGACGCGCTTTGGCGAGGGCATTTTCAATAAAGGTGCAAAAAGGCTCCTCACACTCAGGCACGTTGAGATCCGATTGCGGGATGATTTCTATCTGCAATGGGCTCAGCAGATGTGAAATCTCCCGCAGTTTTCCTTTGTTACCACTGGCAATAACAAGCTTGCTAAACACTTAGCACCTCTTTTTGTTTAATAATAAGTTGCTGTATGCCATCAGTTGCCAAATCCAGCATGGCGTTCATGGCAGCGCGCTCAAAAGGCTCGCCTTCGGCGGTGCCTTGAATTTCGACAAAACCGCCACTCCCTGTCATCACCACGTTCATGTCGGTGTCGCAATCTGAATCTTCAATGTAGTCTAAATCCAATACAGCTGCACCTTGGTAAACCCCTACTGAAATTGCCGCGATTGAATCGATGAGCGGGGATTCACTAATTTTTTCACTCTTTAATAAGGTGGCAATGGCATCATGCAGGGCGACATACGCCCCGGTAATACTGGCAGTACGGGTGCCGCCATCGGCTTGAATCACGTCACAATCAATTTGAATGCTACGCTCGCCCAGTTTTTTTAAATCAATTATCGCGCGTAAAGAGCGGCCGATTAAACGTTGAATCTCCTGCGTACGGCCAGATTGTTTGCCTCTGGCGGCTTCTCTATCCATGCGGCTACCCGTTGAGCGTGGCAACATGCCGTATTCTGCCGTGACCCAGCCTTGTCCTTTGCCTTTTAAAAAGCCGGGTACTTTTTCTTCCACACTGGCGGTACATAAAACATGTGTATCGCCAAATTTCACTAATACCGAGCCTTCTGCATGTTTGGTGTAATGGCGAATGATTTCAACTTCACGTAGCTGATTGTGCGCGCGCTGGCTGGGCCTAATGTGATGACTGTCTGACATTGCTAAATCCTAAATTTTTAAATATGAGCGATTAAATCGGAGGGGGTTAAAAATCAGTTACACGCGCTTGGTTTTTCGCAAGGCGTTTTGTATTTCGGCGATGGTTTTTTCTATTTCGTCATCGGTAAGCTCGTGTTTTGCATGGCTACCTGCAGGATTTTTATCGTTCGGGCGCGTGATTGGGTTCATGATGGTAGTGGTTGAGCCCATCGGCATGGTGATGGTAGAAACCGCTAATTGGCTATTGAGCTTATCGCCCCATTGTAAACCAATGGCGCTCATATTATCGCCTTGCTCCTGGCTCACCAATTCTGCCTGATTTAGCAGTTGGCTTACGTTGTCAGAAATAGAAGCACCACTAAGAATTTGCTTGATTTGGTCGTCAGCCACGGCCCCCCATATGCCGTCGGTGCATAACAGAACGGTATCACCTTCAACTAATTCCTGTCGGTCAGCCAGATCGATTTTAGGTGGCACATCGCCGCCCAAGCAACTGTAAACCTTGTGACGATAAGGATGCGTCGTCATTTCATCCTTATTGATAATGCCTTTGTTATACAAAGACTGCACCACCGAATGATCTTCAGTGCGATAAAGTAAATGGTTGCCGCGAAAATGATAAAGCCGCGAATCACCTACGTGTGCGCAATACAACATGCCGCGTTGCACAATCGCCGCCACTATCGTGGTGCGCGGTGCTTCTAACATGTCACGCTCTTGCGTGAGTTGGTCGATCATGTCGTGAATCTGTTGAATATGATCAGTTAAAAATTTGGCCGGGCTGGTTAGTGTTGGCACGGCCAAGCGCTGAAAAGCCTCCGTCATGGTCGTCACTGCCAATTGCGCTGCCACCTCACCATGGCGATGACCGCCCATGCCGTCGGCCACCACCAGTAGCAACGCATCTTTACTATAGGAGTAAGCTAGCCGGTCTTGATTATATGGCCGTGGCCCTTGTAGGCTATTTTGAAAAATAGTAAATTTCATGACGGCCTATTGATAGAAATGGGTTTGTTTAAGGCGTTCACAATTTTATTCACCAAGCTGATTTTTTTAGGTGGTTTGGCTGTCGCTTCTAACAAGGATTTTTGTAGTGAGAATACACTTTGCGGCCGCTTGAGATAGTCTAGATTCAAACAGTTATCAATAATTTCGAGTAGCTCTTGCGAGTATTTATCACGACCCAGATTAACCGCAGGCACCAGTAAGTCGTTTTTAATGCGCTGGTTGGCAGCCAATGGTGACGTGCGCGCCAGGCACGAGTACATGGTGGCGCCTATGCTGTAAATATCACTCCACGGACCTAATAGTTTTCTGTCGTAGTATTGCTCCGGAGACGCAAATCCGGGCGTGAAACTAGGCGAGATTTTTGCCTGATTTTCGCTTAAGGCTTGACGTGAAGAGCCAAAATCAAGCAATACCGGCGACCCGTCAAGCCGAATGTAAATGTTGGCCGGCTTAATATCTAAATGCAATAGCTTTTGTGTATGGACTTCACGCAGGCCGTTAGATAACTCACTGAATACACGCCGTATAAATTTCTCCGGCACGGATTCAACTTGTCCTAAAATGTAGTCCTGCAGCGATTTTCCGCGTTCGTATTGCATGACCATATACACGGTTTCATTGGCTCGAAAGAAATTAAGCACACGTACGATGTTTTTATGTTCAATTTTAGCCAGCGCCAAACCTTCATCAAAAAAACATTTTAAGCCATGCCTAAACAGTGCAGCATCATCCGCATTGGGTAACACGGTTGCGCTTTCTGAACGTAGCGCGATAGAGGTCGGTAAATACTCTTTAATGGCAACGATATTTTTTTCAGCGTCACGCGCTAAATAAACAAAGCTAAAACCACCAGAACTTAAGACCTTGGTGATTTCGTAATCTTGCAACTGATAGCCGGCAGGTAATGCTAAGTTTTTGGCGCTTGACACGTTGGGAGTGGCTTCTTTTAGTAAAATTTAACCCAGATTTTCCATTAGGACTTAGCGTGGCAACGCCGCACAGTTTGATGGTTTTTTTGTGCATATTTTATGGTCAATAGTCATTCTATTGACAGAAAATATGCGCAAAAAAGACGCAAAATGGGCAAGTTGACATTCAAGTAGATGCATAATCGCCTAATGGATAATCTGGGTTAATGGTAAGTCATCGAGTATATTCAACAATATAACGCGTAACGCACACGAATTAAAGATATTTGATGGGTTATTTGTCATGAAATCCTCCATGTTTGATAACATGATGCCACTTTTATTTTGATAGATCAGGAAAAACTTACATGACTTTTAGTATGACTGGTTTTGCCGCCTTAGAGCACCCCTTAGAAAATGCTACGCTAGTGCTAGAGTTACGCGCTGTAAATAGCCGTTATTTAGATGTACATTTTAAGCTTGATGATGCGCTAAGAGCATTTGAACCAGCGATTAGAGCGTTGATCGCAGCTAATTTAAGTCGAGGGAAAATTGAGTGTAAAGTCAATTTGATGCAACGCAAACAAACCAACTTGGCACCGCAACTGGATGAGCCGCTGATGCAGCAATTAGCGGCGATGCAAAGCAAAGCGCTGACGTTTTTTCCGCAAAGTCGTCAGCTTAGTGTGGCCGATATTTTACGTTGGCCAGGTGTAGTGTTGAGTGATGATTTAAGCCAATCCTCATTGATTGAAGAGGTTGAAAAATTAGTACAGCTTGGCCTGCAGGATTTAAGCGCCTCACGTGCACGTGAGGGTGAAAAATTAAAGGCGTTGATCTTAGATAGACTCGTGCAAATTGAAGCATTAGTGGCAAAAGTAAAACCGCTATTGCCCGCTTTAAATAAAGAGTACCAAGCCAAACTAGAACTCAAGCTACAAGAGACACTGAAAACGATAGACCAGGATCGTATTGCGCAGGAGCTGGTGTTGTTTGCACAGCGTATAGATGTAGATGAAGAGTTAAGCCGCTTAACCGCACATGTTTCAGAAGTGAAGCGTATTTTAAATAGTGATGCACCCGCAGGTAAGCGCTTGGACTTTTTAATGCAGGAGCTTAATCGTGAAGCCAATACTTTGGGCTCAAAATCCGTATCCGTACAGACTACGCAAGTGTCTATGGAGTTAAAAGTGCTAATTGAGCAGATGCGTGAGCAAATACAAAATATTGAGTAATAATTTAGCTCATATCACCGAGTATTAACACACCCTTAAAAGCCTTTATAAACAAGGCTTTTTTTATTCATAGCCAACTCAGTAATAGGTATCACTTTCTTACCATTGCTTAAACCATCCAATGCCGCTTTATATTCTGTCATTTGGTCAAAGTTCAAATACTTGTAAATTTCAGCGGTATTGCTAAGTTTAGTGCCTACCGTT
>Ga0172380_10002019_pt1 | contig 33080 bp, 45 predicted proteins | sample Leawe162metaG_FD_119747 | JGI IMG/M metagenome (GOLD analysis project Ga0172380, IMG submission 119747) | Leachate microbial communities from a municipal landfill in Southern Ontario, Canada - Leachate well 162 metaG | ecosystem: Engineered > Solid waste > Landfill > Unclassified | place... | reverse complement strand
GTTTGTACATTTTGTTAATTTTTAAATTATTAATACTAAGAAATAGTTTGGGTAGAAAGGCTCGAACTTTCGACTCCAGAAATATAAGTTCTGTACTCTACCAACTGAGTTATACCCAAACTAATTCTGTTAAAATTTTACTTTAATTACTCTTTTGTGTGTTCCTGAAAGTTTGAGAATTACTTCATCCCTAACAGTAGCATTGAATCCCAATCCTGATAATTGCTTATCAGTAGAAGGTATCATATTAGTTGAACCTAACACTTCCAATACTTTACGATGTTCTGCAAGTTCAGGTAATAGATTTTCATTATGAAATCCACGTATAGCTGTTGGTGATTTACATCCTTCCAACATAAATAGATAATGTTTATTACCTACATTATTACCTTCCCAATGATTAGGAGATAAACAAACTAAATTTACTTTATGAAACTGATTAGTTTCTAATCCGTAAAGTTCTTTTGTTACTGAATTTGAAGGTTCTATTTTATGATCTATAGTAAATTTACCATCTTTTAATGTTACTTCAGCTATTGTTACCCATTGATGATTTTTAGTAGCTGGATATATATATTGAAATACTTCTCCACCAAAGGCTATTTCGGCTCTTCCTTGACCGCCAGTACCTCTGAACGACCAATTATGAATTTTACAAATATATTTACCTTCTGGCATCTTATTAAGTATAGGAAATGTAATATTTTCTACTGGTACATATCCTTTTGGAGCTGCTGCTGTATAATCAACATCTTGAATACCTCCAGAAGAAATATCTTGTCTATTATTCCAACCTACTCTTCTACCAGTTCCATAAGAATTAAATATACCATCAGCTAGATGATTATTACCGGGCATGAATACATGAAGATCCATCAATGATTGATTAGGTTCTATTTCATTCCAAGAATGAGTAAATCTAAACACACCATCAGTTCTACCACCTTTAGCAGTAACCATATCTGCTAATTGAGATTTACCAGCAAGATTACCATTAAATGTCCAAGAATAATTATTATTCCATTTAAATATAGGCTTACTATTTATTACATTAGATGTAGTTAATGATACTAAATTACCTTCTTGTTGATTTGTAAGTAAAGCTTCAACTGATGTACATGTAGGAAGAATATCTTTCATGAATTTCTCAATTGATACTTCTTCAACACCATCAAATTCACTACGTTTATGACGAGTATTAGTAGATTTAACACCATCAAATATTGATACTGTTTTAATCTTACCATCACCAGCATTAGCATGAAGTATTTCAGATACTTTAATATCATCTATAGTAGCAAATCTTCTATCAAATGATTCAACATACCCATTATCTTCAACAAATTTCTTAGCATCAGCTATTTGACGTTGAGTAATAGGAGCAGTAGTTTTCATATAGTTAACAGGATCTACTCTTTTATTCCATGATTGACATGCTTCATTAAGTTCTTTACCTTCAGATAATTCTGAACATAAAACTCCTATAAGCTCATTACGGAACTTAGCAAATGGTAGTTTATAGCTATTAACCCAACACCAATTATCTCTTTGACTTGCTGACAGTGCATCATATTGCTCTTTAAGAGGAACAATTTGTTCTATTTTATAAAGATGTGTAGCACCATCAAGTAAAGAACCTTGGTTTATAAGGTCTTTAACAAGCTTTAAAGTATCAAGTGATATTGTTTCCATAGCACGTTGAAATACTTCTTTAGAGCTTCTATATTCACCCATAATAGCTTCTATAGATTTACCTGTAGTATCTACAAATGCTTTAGGAACAAACAAGTGTAAATGATTAAATGTTCTTATTTCATTAGGTTTTACAACACCATATTTATCAGCTTCTTCTTTAGTATATCTTTTAATATTTGTAGCTGTACCTAATTGAAATACATTATTAGTTTTAGTACATGACTCATAGGGCAGACTGTTAAGCTCATTAAATGTTTCAAAGAACACTTCACCTATCTTAGAAGCTTTTATTGATTCTGAAAGTACTAAAACAGTATTTGCATACTCTTCATCGGTTTCAACATCAAAGATAGTCATAATATTATAATTTTCATCTAAAGAAACTATGTTACCATAACGTCTAATAAAATTATTACAATGATTACAATTTTTTGATGAACTATTTGGATCCCTAAATATAGGATTTTGTTCTTTTGGAAATGAACTAAGATATAGATCCCATATCTGTTGTCCAGTAAGTGCTACTCTGAACAATTTACCAGTTTTTGACATCTGATTAAATTGATCTTGTATTTTTTTATTAAATTCTTTCATGTTTTTTATTTTGATTATTATTATTCATTGTATTTAATTTAATAAATAACACTCACTCTAAATTAATAGAATGAGTGTTATTATGATTAGTATGCTACAGACATCATTTCTTCATTGTACATCTCCATAATATCATCATCTGATGGATTATGGTCAACATCACCGTAATAACGGCTTAGAAGAGCTGATTTATTGTTTAGTGATCTCCACCAACGTTTTGCGTCTTTCATAGTTTATTAAAATACAAAATGAACAATCTTTTTAACAGTACCATCCTCAAATGTTATAGGTTGGCTTGCAGGATTAAGAGAATATCTATTCTTAACTTGTCCTGATTTAGTAGTATAAGACGTTTTAAGCCATCTTGGTGCTGTCAAAGGTGTTTGTACCCAGCAACCTACTTTATTAGGTCCTATAACTCCTTGTGTAGGCTTTTTACCTGCATGAGGTTTACGATTATTAAACTTTACTTGATCAGATAATTGTTGCATGATTTTGGTTATTTAATTGTTATTTAATTGTTAGTTATTGTTTATCGTATTTTTCAATTATTTCTACTGCTAAAACTGATAAAATTATAGCTAGTATTATTATTATTATTTGATCCATTTTGTTGTTATTACATATTCTGGTTCAAAAGTTAAAGTACCTAATCCTAAATTGTTAGTTATAATAAGTATATCGCAAGTTATTGCTTTATTCTTTAATTCATCATTGATAGAATTAATAGTTTTTCCTGATTCAATAAAATCATCAATGATTATATTTATTTTAGAATTAGAACCATATAAACAACTATTACTTGTATGTGATGATTCTTTAGGTTTTTTAATATGTTTTACACATACAATATAATCTTTCATTAAATGAGTAGCTAACATTCCTCCAAGTATAGCACCAGAAGAACCTTTAACCCAAATATCTATACCAGTAGTTTTATGTGTAAATGATTTCTTTAATAATTTTAATAAAGCTTTTTTAGCTAAGGTTATGTATAAAATATCATTAACTAAAACAGAACCTACTGGATATTGCGGTCTAAAGAATTCTTTTCTAAATGGTATTATTATCATTGTTTTAAGATTAATTGTTTATAAAGTTTCCTGCTATAAGGTAAAAGATGAACACCTACAAAGTTCTATCATCTGATGCTATGAATTACACATAATTTTAAAGATCTACAAAACTCTCCTTAACACTCAATGGGAGTCAAATACTAATCTTTGTGTTCATGGTTATAGTGTTATCCATGAAAGTATTATAATAAGTAAGGCATTTCACCTTTTTCACTCAATAAAGGGGTCATATCTAAGGGTATTGAACCATGCGACCATTTATTGTAATAAGAATACTATTCTCATTGTTGTAGTGTGTTTTATATTTTCCACTTTTTTATTATAGCTTTTGTGATGAATTCCATCTAGCTATCATTGAAGGAAATTAAATAGAAAGTCTTATAAATAACCGTGTGCATTTACCGATTTATAAGTTCTATTCCGTGGCAGAACCTTTAACTGTTTTTGTATTTTTAGAATTGTTAATTAATGATTATTAGATAATTAGTTTAAATAACTACACTTCGTAAAAGTTTATCTATTGTAGTCATTTTATAAATTGTAATTCTATTAGCACCACGTTGGGTTGGCTAGGAACCAACCTCGTATAGAACTTAGGCGTCTTGCATTGCTGCTACAATTTAAAGGAATTTCAACCTTAATTACAATCCTTGTCTTTCCTTGTTAGACCGCTTATCAGACTTATACCATCAGCGTCACTTAAATGGTTGTAAGAGTCTTGTAATTATATTTATTATTAGCACCTTCTTTCTTGTACTTCCACTTACGGTTTCTAAGAGTAAGGTCATGTGATATAGAGTGTTTCATTTTAGCATACACACAATCCAACATTAGTAGTTTAATAACTTTCGTCATTTCCTTATATCACTTGCTGAGAACTCATTTGTGTTGTGTATTTTAGAACCATAGGAACCGCATACATATTATCCTTTCTCAAGGGAACAACACATCTATCATTACTGATAGTATCTTTATGTAAATATGTAAACTACTATGGAGCTTGATTCAGCATAATTTACAAAGGTATTCAATGTTTAACCTTTTATCAATATCTTAAAAATTCAAGTGGTGAGTTCTGCTCACATCACTTGAATAATACAACTTATCTTACCATTACTGGAATATCTAGTTGCCAAAGATCCTACATACATAGGAATATTATTTAGGTAATTGTAACAGAAGTTCTATGGATTCTTTGCGGGAAAACCTTCTATGTTTGTCAGCCTATTACTGAACTATTACAACACCTTTGCACTTGATTGTAATATTCACAGAATGGCAACTCTATTGAGTAATCTCTGCTATTATATTACAATCATTCACTAATTTAATATCTTATGTTGACAGGCTCAATTGCACGGCTATAAAATATTTCAACTTTGTGAATAGTGCAGTATTATTTATTAATCTTTACTCATTAATTCAACAACTACTGCTCCAATTAAAAAGCCAAATAATATATTAGCAGCATTATCCCAAAAATTTTGATGTTTAACTTTATAAACAAGTTTATTGCCTGTATTGAATACATACATTTGTTCACCATCAATAGCTATTAACATTGTGTCTTTTACAGCTTCGTTAGCTATTAATGATATTGTGGTATTCTCATTTACTACTTCAATATCAGCAGCTAATGTTGATGTTGCAATACTTATTAATAGTAGTAAGGATAAAATTAACTTTTTCATTTTGTTTGTTTTAAAGATTGTTTATTTAAAAATTATGTAAAAATAATATTGCATCTGGTATACTAAAACTTACATTTAACAACATTGCTGCTATTATAGGTGTTCCAACATATATTAATGCAAGCCAAGTAATTAATAATGCTCCAAATAATAAAGCATTCAGTATTACTGAACGTTCTTTTATTCTTTGTAATGTAACTTCTTCATAAATATCATTAAATGATATTATAGAAAGTATCAATGGCATACCCAAAGCTAAATGCAAAGTTCCAAATATAAAATACAAACAAAGAAGTATTCCTCCAAGTATTTTAATAGTTAAAGTTACATTTAAAACAACAAATATAATTAATGCTGCTGTTATTATCGAAAGTATAATTCTATCAATTAATTTCATGATGTTGTTTTTAAATTAGTAAGTATTACATTTAATTTATCTCTTGCTTCATTATACCTATCATCACTACGAATGATTTCTATAGTAATCATATAATGATCAATCATCCATTGTGGACCATTATGTTTCATTATATGTGATATATTAGATCTACATTCATATACTGTCTTAGGCTTCATATATGGAGGTAATTCAGTTAACATGATGATGTTTATTTAAGGTTTATTCCATCTATTACCACATTCTCTATGAATATACATTTCATACCTTTTAATAGCAAGATAAGCTATTAGAATGATGATTATACATATACCTATTGAAGTATAGTTAGTAAAGATGTATATGAAGAATGATATTACAAGTAATACTGCTATTAATACCATTGATACTGATAATAGTATTGCATATATTTTATCTTTCATGATTATTTTGTATTAAGGATTTCTTGAGCTAATTCTTCAGTAATTGGTATTGTATATTTCCAAATACAAGTGCTACCAGCGGTATTACCAGATTCGTAAAATTCATTATTACCATTACTACATCTTGGATTCCAGTTTTGTTTATTATCACTTACTAATGCCCATGTACCTTTAGGTAGTATTTTAACATCTTTACCAAATATTTCATCAAATAATTGATGTTGTTCTTTAGTGCAAGCTTTTCTCATATCTTGATAATCAGATTCAGGAACATTAATATTTTTTGTTAAAGCTATATTCTTACTCCAAGAATCTATTAATACAGACTTCCAACTATCACAAGCAACAGCTATAATTCTTTGAGCATTTTGCCATTTAAGTATTCTTGATTTTGTTTCCATTTGTTTAGATTGTTTAATTTGTTCAATTTCTCTTCTACGTTTAGCTATTTTTCTTAATATATCAGGATCATAACTTAAAAAACTCATATCTTCTGGATATACTATTGGAGCACAATAGAAAGTTTTATCTTTCATTTCGGCTCTATACATATCATTAAGCTCTCTAAATACAGAATAATTATCTCTTCTTGATTTTATGTCAATAGGATTTACAATATATATAGAATATCCATCACGGCTTTTACCATTAAGTTGATAGCAATGATTACCATCTTTATCTATCCAATATTTCCATTCATAATAACCATCATTAAAGATGTAAATTTTTCCAAACAAATCTCTATTTCCAGAATTATTATTAGTTTTAATCTCTGTATTTTGTTTAGTACATTTATCACATACTAATTCTTCTAACCATTTCCACATGATTTCTGTTTATTAATGATTATAATTTATAAATAGTAGCTGTTACGCTTATTGCATTTCTGCTCTTGTCATTACCAAGTACAATGGTCTGGCACTACTATTTATAAACTACTTAAATGTTACTTCCAATCTGTTTCATCGGTAAGTAATATTACTGATTTAACCAATGCTTTTAGTTCAGCATTGAATGATGGTTTTTTAGCTTTCTTAGCCATGACGATTGTTTTTTTAAGGTTAATGTTAATTGATTAAGCACTTATATAGAGATGGTATATTACCATGAATATTTATTGACATTGTTTTTCTTTAAACTTATTAGCTCTTTCAATAAATCTTTTTTCATATTTATCATCTATTACTTTTCTAGTAGTATCTCTAAGATCTAATAAATTTGTCCAGAAAGATTTACCAGTACCTTTTGTTATCATAAAAGCTTTATTATTTTTTACTTCTTTAAGAACAAATCTCATACCACTATGTGATTGCCAAATACAATGGTAATTACGATTTATTACGAATTCTGATGGAATATTATTCCACCACGATGGATCACCTATACAACCTTGCATTATTAAGTATTTAGTTAGTTAATATTTATTTTCACTTTTGTAATTTATCTGATACTTTATATCAAATATATTTTGTATATTGCAGAGCTATTTGGAAGTCCTTGCACACTGCCATTATTTTGAGAGTCTATAAGACTTTGGTTGGTAATGATACAGGTGTAGCTACTCTAAGAGTTAAGATATAAGTGGTGCAGTCCGTACCTGAGTGTAAGAAGTAGAAAACCGGACAAGTACTTGATAACCCTTGAAAGAGGTAAACCAGCCACGAAATTCTAACACCAATAGCATTTTCTGAAGGAATGATGCTCACCGTCTGTAGGACGGGTTTCAACCTTCTATTCTCTTAATTTAAAGAATATATATAATTTTAATACCTTTAGTAGGTAATTAGAAGAAGGTAAGTGTACCCCATATTTAACTATATGTGGGTATTTTTGTTTGTCACTGTTTGCATTTTACACTTAAAACTATAATATAATTAGGAGTTTTTGAGATTGGTTCCCTTTGCTTATACATCCGTAAGTATAGCCTAATTATATTATAGAAACTAGTGTCGTCAATGTCTTGCAAAGTTATTGAGTTTTTTATGTATTATAATAATGGTTATATCGTTACCAACATAGCTATCTATTTTATGTAATCATTACTGCAATCTGCTTAAATCATCTATTAATCCTACTTTCATGCCTATTAGGTAGATGAATATACTCTTAAACTCCAGTATATCAGTGGTTTATTTAATAACCAACGCACTTAGTTGTAATAGATACCCAGTATCTACAAGTTTTACATGTTCTCTCCTGTCAGGGTTGAGGTACAAAACTATTACAACTACTCATTTATACTGATTAATGAGATATGAATTTCAACATATCATTGGCTTGAAAGCTCTACATATTAATCAGTATTATATATCTTAGGCTAGCTCGCTCTAGTTAAACGAAGTTATTTATTTTTATCCTAAGATATTAACTATGAGTTGTGCATTGGTATATTGTTTAATTATCATTAAATGATGTTACTATAACTACAAAAGCAATAAACATTGCTACTATAGTCATAAAGATGAAGAATCCATGATGTATTGTAGCAATTAATGGAAAACCACCAAGAGTTAAACACCATGTAATAATTGTTAATATTAGTGGTAATGCTGATATTAGTAGGAATACCAATAATGTTTTAAGGATTACTTTGTACATGTTGATTAGTTTTAATGGTTAATTGATTGGTTAGTTGATGGTTAAAAGTTCATTATTAATATTATTGTAGTGGTATTTTAGAGTATGTTGATTATGGTGATAGTAGTGGTGAGAGGTATTAGTAGTATCACTATCCTAATCCAATAGTATTACTATCATTTTAATAGTATAACTCTAAGTTTCAAATAGTTATCTCAAACCAAACTATTAAAATATAGAAGCTACGCTGTCTTCTTTAGTACATTCTATCTACGTAATTTTACGTAGTCTTGAGATAGACATCTTATGAAAATAAATGAAAACTATGTAATTCTACGTATTGACATTACAATGTTATTTGTGTATATTGTCAAAGTTTTAATTAATCTAAACATGATCAACAAAAATGATAGTAATATATAAAATCACAAACATTATGAGTAATAGGATCTATATTGGTAGTACCTCTAATTTTCCTATCAGAGTTCGTAAACATATTAATGAATTAAATAGGAATGTTCATCATAATCCTTATTTACAGAACTCATGGAATAAATATGGTAAAGATAATTTTCGTTTTGATATACTTGAATATGATGTAAAGAATCAGTATGCTACTGAACAATTATATTTAAATGATCTATCTACCAATAATATCAAATGTTTTAATCTTTCGTTTGAAGCTGGTAGTGGAGGTGGTGATTCTAAAAGAATAGAATCTTTTGTTTTAGATCTGAAAGGTAATATAATTGGTGAATATAAAGGAATATATAATGCTTTCAGAAGTGTTGGATCATCATATCATAATAACTATAATACAGATTCTGTTGTAAATCGCAAATATAGAATAGTTACTAAAGATTTTTACATTAATAATCAAGAGATTATCTCTACTTGGGATAAACATGTTAAGAGTGAAATGACTATTCATAAATCTATTAATAAAGCAAATAGTAAGATGGTGTCTGCGACTATTAATGACAGAGATTATACTTTTAAAAATGCTTCTGAAGCAAGTAGAGCTTTAGGAATATCTAAAGAGAGAGTAAGAGTTATTTTGAAGTCTAGTAATATTACCAATAAATACAATCTTAAATATCTATTTCCATAATATCAATGCTACGAGGATGTCGCAGTAGCTAATTACTAGCCTATTTAATGTTGTATTATTATTATCTACCAAAGTAGTTAATACTAATTGTTAACATTAATAGTTATTATTACCAAATATCTTTCACATTTAGATGATGGTTTAGTTTACCACAAAGAATCGTATATGATTAGTACAAATCAATAACTTGGATTGTATATGATTACAACTTCATTATAGAAGATTGTATATGATTACTGCTGATTTAATAGTAATAAGTGTGAGAAGTCCTAAGACCTCCCACACCATTACCTAACACCAATTAGTTCTCGATGTCTTGCTCAACCTCTTCGGCTTGCAATTTCATCATTGGTGGAACAACTGGTTTAGCTACTGAAATAGCAGCAATAACCTCGATGTCTGTTTGTTTTTCTTCGCTGAAACGTGTTTCAAGACGAACATTACATACATCACCAACTACAGGCAACACAGCATTATCAGGATAAACCCTTGCTGATAGACTTGTTCTACCAAACTCGCTGTTACCATTCAAGGCTTCAGCATAGTTACCAGCTTTGTAAGCTGCAATAGCAAATGCTGCTTGACGTTTGGTACATGCAGCAAGGTTAACAATATGGTATTCACGATCTTTCTTGTCAAGCAAGCTGTCTGCTGACACGTGAATAACACGAACTCCTGTGGCTGCAATACCAGCCGTTAATACTGCTCTTTTTGTAAGAGTTGCAGCAGTGTTCTCTTTAGTAATTTGAAAAGTGCTCATTTTGTATGAGTTTAGTTTAGTTTGCATCAACCCTTATTCCGTGACGGGATACCTCGGATGCCAAAGACTAAGACGGGGTGGTGAGGTAGGATACCCCTATCACTCAAATACACAATAAACTTTTCTAAATATATAGTAAAATTTTTATAGAAAAAAATATAAAAAAATTTTTTAGAAAATAAATTTGCATATCTCATTTTTTTTTCGTATATTTGTACTCGAATTTAAAACAGCAATATGATATATGAATCTGATATTGATCTAAAGGATATAGTTTATCTAGTTACTGATGATGGACAATCTCCTAGGTTGGTTACTTCAGTAACATTTACTGCTGATGGTGGAATTACCTATGGTCTTAATGTTTCTGAATATGTTTCTAAGCATTATAGATGTGAGATTTCAAAAGAGAAGGATCAATTAAAAAGTTTAGGAATACATGAGTAAAGGAATTATAGATCTGAAAGATGTTGATGGTGATTTAAAATCACACATAGAGAATCTTGAAGGTAAAGGTATTAGACAACAAATAGAAGAAGCTAAATATAAACCTTATGATGGTACATTAACTGAAGAAACTCTTATGGACTTTCTTACTGATATGGGATATAGAAATCCTACAGAAGGTATGTCAGAAAGAATGGCTATTGAATTTGATAGAGCTATGAAAGAGTATGTTAAAAATAATTATAAGTAATGGATATTAAAACCAAATACAATAAAGGAAATGATATATATTTTATTTATAATAATTCTGTTCATAAAAGTAAAATTATAGGAATTTATTATAATGATGGTGTTGTATCTTATAATTTTTTAATAAAAAAAGGATTAACTAATTTAGACAAAGATGAATTTTTAAAATTAAATGAATCTAATTGTTTTATATCAGTTGAAGAAATGATAACATATTATGCAGAAAAAATTGACAGGTAAAAGAATACCTATTTCTTGGGGAAAGAAAATAGCAGAAGATTTAGGATATACACAAGTAGTTATTCATGGATATGATGGGGTTACTGGAATTCAACACATAACTACTTATGGGGTAACTAAAGCGGATTGTAAACACGCTGCTCTTGGAGGAGATGCTATTAAAGAACTTTTAGGTTGGAATAAATAAAAGATAAAATGGATATTAAAGTAGTATATAGTGCTAAAGAAGGTAATGATAAACTTTGTGAAGAAGTGTTTAAAATTGTTAATCATTTAGAACTACCAGAAAGATTGGTAACTATTTATCATCCTAAGACGTATGGTATTAATGAAGAGAAGTTTGATTTAGAGAATTTTCTTTTTGTAGTTAACTCAAAGATTTATGCTAGGTTTGTAGAATATGGAGACTAAAAATGTTTACCCTAATGTAGATTTTACCAGATCTGTTATTGAGGATGAAGATGGTACTCAGAAGATGTTTATTGCTTTAAGTACTGTTGTAAGATTCAAGAATGAGTTACAGAAAGGTACTATAGTTACATTAGGTATTACTTATGATATAGATGCTGATATAGAGGATTCTTATACTAATGAGATGATTCTATCTACTGAATTTCATAAGATGGTTGTAGAGGTTTATGAGAATGGTTTTGAAGCTATTAAAAAATATGTTGATGACCCTCAAGAATTTGATGTTGATGATCCTAGATTATGAAAGATAAAGTTGTTGAAATCAAAGGAGATTATAGGATGTTCTTTAGGTCTTATATAAAGTTACTTAGTTCTTTTAAACCTTTAAATGGAGTTAGACATCAAGAGTTGATGGTACTTGCTGAATTAATGTATAGTAATTATGTTATTTCTCAAGGGTTTAAGAATAGAGAAGATCCTAATAAATGGAAGTTAATTTTCTCTTATGAAAGTAAGAGAGAGATTGAAGAAATACTACAGATCTCTGATGCTACAATGGCTAACTGTTTAACTAATCTTAGGAAGGTTAATTTTATACAGGATAATACGCTGAGAAAAATGTTTAGAGTTTATCCAGATGAAAATTTTGAATTGATATTTAAGTTTACTCAAGATGCAGGAGGAAGTACTGAAAATAATAAGTGATGTTTCTAAAGAATATAATATACAACCTTATGTATTGGAAAGAGCTTACAAGAGTCAATTTAAATTACTTAGAGAATTAATAGTTAAGTCTAGAGATGTTAAGGAATATCCAATTGTTTATATCAGGTATATAGGTAAGTTTATTCCAAGAAAGTATTTTATAGAAAGAAGTGATGAATTCCGTAAAGCAAAAAATAAAAGAGATAACGGAGGGTTATCAGAATTATCTGATACCTAATCCAGTAGTAGAAATAGAAGCTAATAGAAGAGCTTTGATCTGCCATTCATGTGATAAAAGGAATAAGTTACTTAATATTTGTAGTGAATGTGGTTGTCCTTTACAAGTTAAGACTAGATCTACAGATAGTAAATGTCCACATTCAGATGGTAATAAATGGTAATAATTAATAATAATAAATGAAATGTTAAGGTATGTATTGACCATCACTGATAAAAATAATAATATCACTGATGTAGTTGAAGGTGTTGAAAATATTAAACACGAATTAGAAGGTGTTGAAGAGTTCTTAGATGGTTGTGAAACCTATGAAGAATTTGATACTGAAAGGAATGTAAAGTTTTATGAAGAAGATGAATATGAGTATTGATAATCCTACAGAGAATAGTTCTATAGATACTACAGAAGTAGTAGAGCAACCTAAGACTGAATTAACCGTACATCAAGTAATTGATATGGTTAATAATCCTTCTAGAATGGAGGATGAATCTTTTGAAGACTACAGAAAAAGAAGGACTTTATCAAATAAGTTCATAAAGAGTTATTTGAAAGGTAGAGTAGTTTGGGATCCTTTTATTCTGAATAAATTGATGAATATTAAAACAGGGGTATCGTTGAACGATAGTAATGTTAGAATGGTTAGTAGTATAGTTGAAAAATATAAAGAATTTGAAAATGAGAAATCTAGAGAGTCTGGGAACTCCGCTGAATAGTGGTATTTTAGTTAAGTGTTATATTGATAGTGGTATGACTAAATCAGGATTATTTGATCCTAAGAAACAAGGTAAAATGGTTCCTTGTGTAGAGGTTATTAAGGTTGGTCCTAAAGTAACACAACTGAAGAATGGTCAATGGGCTTTGGTAAACCAAGCTGTACAACCTAAAGCTATTGTTATTAAAGGTGAGATATTTCATCTATTGAATGAATATGATGTGTTGTATGTTTATGATGAACCACCTACAATGGATGAAGTATATAATACTGATGCTTCTGTAACACAAGATCTTACTCATTATGTAGATATTGAACCTTTTAAAGATATGAAAGCTAAATTCCGTAATGAAGAAGGGGATCTTGTTACACTTAAAGGTGATAAAATAGTTGAGTAATTAATGAAGCATCTTATAGAAGTAACTCCACAAGGAGAATTTGTTATTGCTCCTCAAGTGTTTGCTATAAAAGAGTTTAAGGATCTTTGGGTTAAAAAAAAGCCCGAAGATTCTTTTCTTAATATGTCTATTGTGTATTATTATGCTGATATAAGAAGTCCTTATAAAGAAGATTGGAAAAGTATAGCTAATGATATAATGTTTGAAATTCCAGATTGGAAACCTTCTCAACAACTATTAGATGCTACTGTTAAGTATAAAGAACTTAATAGACCACCATCTGCTGATTCTTTAGAAGCTGCTGAAGCTGCTCAAAAGAAGTTAGATGCTTATCTTAAAGATGTAGATCCATCAAACGATGATAGTGGTAAATTAGCTACTATTATTATGAATATGATTAATAATATGCCTAAAACTGTTAAGTCAATACAAGAGCTTAGAAAAGCTGTAGAAGCTGAATTAATGGAAGATACTATGCTTAGAGCTGGTAGAGAAAAAGGTGCTTTTGAAGATGATTCAATGAATCCTGATTAATGGAAGAAATAGTAAGTAAACTTAGGGTATCTGATATGGTAAGACTTAATAGTCTTACTGATAAAGATGTGAGATTTGATATTATCACAGCTTTAGAAGAAATACCTTTTGTTTATAATCTCTGTAAGGCTGATAGAAAAAGGATACATGAATGTCCTAAAGATTCTAAAGGTAGAATTATAGTTAATATTACAGAACCTCATGTTCTGGAGAATATGGACTATTTTAGACAGCCTGCTATTACTTTTAAGAAAAATGGTAGATATACTGATTTAATTAAGAATAACCATCCTAGGAGCTTATATATGGTTCATTGGAAGGAAGAACAACGTAGATGTAGGGAAGGTTTAATTAGAGAGGATGGTGAGTGGATTACTGGTTATTATTACTGGTATTTAAACTACTGTCCTATTATGTTGGTTAATACTGTTACTAAAGACTTTCTTGCTACTACAGAAGATTTATATGAAGTTCATACTTCTTTTGAATCTGCAACTTCTTTTTCTGATACTGTTACTGCTGATAGGATTGAAGACTTTCCTAAAGTATGGGATAGTGATTATCTATGGTTTCATTATGTAGATCAAGCAGAGAATAAAGGTCAACATTGTACTAATATTAAGACCCGTGGTCGAGGTTATTCCTTTAAAGGTGGTTCTATGCTTGGTAGAAATTACTACCATTTTAAACAATCTAAATCATTTGCTATAGCTTCTGAAGGTGATTACCTTATTGGTGATGCTATATTGGATAAAACTTGGGATGTATTATCTTTTGTAGATAGTTATACTCCTTGGGTTAAGTCTAGAGATTTTAAAAATACTACAGATCATAAGAAAGCTTCTTATATAGATCCTAAGACTAAGGTAGAGAAAGGTATTAAGACTGAAATTATTGGTGTTACTACTAAAAATCAACCTGAAAAAGCTAGGGGTAAAAGAGGTAAATTATTGTTGTTTGAAGAAGCTGGTAAGTTTCCTCATTTAATAAAAGCTCATACTATTGCTAGACCTTCTGTAGAGCAAGGTAGATATGTATTTGGTACTATTGTCAGTTGGGGTACTGGTGGTACTGCTGGAGCTGACTTTGATGGTTTAAGAGAGTTATTTACTAACCCTGCTGCTCATAATATTTATGGATTACCAAATGTTTTTGACCGTAAGATATTCGGTATGAAGAATTGTGGTTTCTATTGTGGTGAGTATATGAATCGTGAAGGACTTACTGATGAAAATGGTAATTCTGATGTTATAGGAGCTTTAATAGAAATCTTTATTGGACGTAGAGAACTTATAAGATCTACTAATGATCCCAATGTTTTAGTACAAGAAAGAGCTGAAAGGAGTATTACTCCTGATGAAGCTATGATGCGTAAAGAAGGTCATTTATTTAATGTAGAAGATCTTAAACATCAATTAGCTGAAATAGAAACACATCCTAAGAAATATGCCGATGCTTCTTGGAAAGTAAATTTATATAGTAAGGAAGGTTCTATTTACTATAGAAACAGTACTCAACCTGTAGTTAGACAGTATCCTATTAAGGAGAATAAAGGACTTACAGGTTGTATAGAGATATTTGAACATCCAATTATAGATAGTCCACGTAGAGGTCTATATATAGCTGGTTGTCTTACACCGGGTGAGAAAGTATGTACAGATAAAGGGTTAAAGAATGTTGAAGATATTACTCTTGATGATAAGTTAATAAATAAAGACGGTTTGGTAGTTCCTATAAATACCTTATTAAGGTATGATAAAATAGATGAAGAAGTATTTAATGTCACAATGACTAATGTTGATAAATCAACTAAATTTACTTCTGAACATCCAATTTATGTTTCTGATACTGTTGATGGAGACTACTCTTTTGTAACTTGTGAAAATATTAAAGAAGGGCAATGGACAAAGTATCCAAATATATATAATCAAGAAAAAATAATAGAGTCTGACTTTTGGACAAAACATAGAAAAAAAGGAGCTAGTTTTATTAATAATCCACTATATAAAAAAGATTTTTGGTGGTTTGTTGGTATGTGGTTAGGTGATGGTTTTTGTAGTAATACAGGAAGAAATTTCACAACTTATATGTGTTTTGGGGAACATGATAAAGTAATAATTAATAAATACAAACGTATAATAAATGAATTATTTAATAGAAAACCATGTTTAAAATCACCAAAAAATAGTAATGCTTTAAAATTTGAATCATCACAATTATATTCTTTCTTAGAAGATAATTTTGGAAAATATGCTGATGGAAAATTTATATCAGAATGGGTAAAGTATTTACCAAATGAATTAAAACTTCAATTGATATTAGGATATTTGGATTCTGATGGTAGTGTTTATAATGATAAAGGTTCTATTAGAGCTTCTTTTACAAGTATAAATAAAAAATTACTTGGTGATGTTCAAGATATTCTTTTTTCTTTAGGAATTGTTAGTAGTATAAATATTCATTCAAAAGAATGTGCTTACAATATAAATGGAAAAACAGGAATAAGTAAACAATCTTATCACGTTAACGTAAATCAAACTAATGTAAAAAAATTAGCAGATCTTTATAATTCAGATTATACAAGTAGAAAATTAATTTTTGCTAAAACAATAATTCCAAAACAGAGAACAAAAATAAATCCTACCTGTATATTAAGTGATGATTTAAAATATATTCATATTAAGATAAAATCTATTGAAAAAAGTACTTATACTGGTATAGTCTATAACTTTGATTGTCAAACTCATACATTTATAGTTCCGTACTGTACTACTCATAACTGTGATCCGTACGATGATGATACCTCACAAGGTCCTTCATTGGGTTGTACTTTCATTATGAACAGGCTTACTAAAAGAATAGTAGCCGAATATACTGGAAGACCTAATACAGCAGAAGAATTTTATGAAAATACTCTTAGACTTCTGAAGTATTATAATGCTGTATGTAATTACGAGAATAATAAGAAAGGTTTATTTGGTTATTTTGATAAGATGAAAAGTCTTTATTACTTAGCTGATACACCTAAGATTCTACGTGATATGCAGGTTACTAAGTCTGTAGGTAGAGGTAATACTCTTAAAGGTACTACAGCTACAGCACAAGTAAATAAGTATGGTAATAGCCTACTTAGATCTTATTTAGTAGAACCTGCTTATGGTAATGATGATGAAAGAAACTGGCAACAAATACCTTCAGAAGGTATGGTTAAAGAGCTTATAGCTTTTAATCCTAATGATGGTAACTATGATAGAGTTGCAGCTTTAAGAATGTTAATGATTCTTTTAGCTGAATATGATAGATATGAATTAGATGATGATATTGAAAATGTAGAAGTTAAATCTAATATGGATCCTTTCTTTTTAAGAACTAGACAAGGATTTGGTAGTAGATTTGTTTCTTCGGGAGATGATAATTATGAAAGTAAGAAACTAATGAGAAGATGATAACAGGTTTAGCAGGGAGTTCCGATAACTTCCCATCACAAAAGAAATCGGATAAACAAAAGACTCAAAAATGGGCTATGAGTTGTGTAAAAGCAGCTTGTGATAATGGTTTGTTTACTAATGAGTTTAATAGGGAATATAGTGAGATAAGGTCTAATATGGATCTTTATAACGGTGTTCTTAATATTGATGATATGATGAAGAGGTGTGATCCTTTTGGATTACTAGGAAAAGATTTTCCTTATGCACCAGAACATTATCCTATACCAAATAGTAAGATTAATTTACTTGTTGGTGAAGAAGTTAAAAGAAGGTTTGATTGGCATGTAATGTCTATTAGTCCTGATGCTATTTCTGAAAAACAAAAAGCTTTAAAAACACAGATAGAAAAAATGTTATCTGCTGGTATAGATAAAGCCGATAACGAAGAAGCTGCTGGTAAACTTGTTAAAGAGATTGCTAGGTTTATTAAATATGAATTTAAAGATATAAGAGAAAAAAGAGCTACACATTTTCTAAAACACATGGTTGTTAAAGAAGATATGAATAACAAATGGTCTTTAGGTTTCTTAGATGGTTTAGTTGGTGGTAGAGAGATTTATTCTCATGATATTATAGGTGGAGAACCTAAATGTAGGAAAGTAAATCCTTCTAATATTAGATTGTTGCGTAAAGGTAATTCTGCTGATATTACTGATTTTGATATTATTGTAGAATGGGGTTATCAATCACCGGGCACTATACTTGATGATTACCATGATTATCTTACAGATACACATGTAGCTAAATTAGATTCTTTGTTGAGATCTTCTGATTCTACTGGAGAGAATGTAGCTAATAATAAAGAACCAGATTTGATGACTTCTGGAACTTTTACTATGGAAACCAATTCTGATGGTAAATTAAGTTCTACTACAGCAGGTTCTTTTTTACCTTTTATAGATAATCAAGGTGGTGTATTAGTACAAAGAGTAGTATGGAGATCTTATAGAAAGATACAAAAACTAAAGTTCTATGATCCTAATACTGATGTTCCTATGTACACTTTTGTAGATGAATATGCTAAAGTTGATACTTCTAAAGGAGAAGAAATTGTTGCTACTTTTTGGGTAACTGATTGGTGGGAAGGTCATAGAATTTTTGATGATATTTATGTTAAGATGCGACCTTGGCCTGTAAGAGCTTATGGTATGATGAATCCTACAGGATCTTTATGTCCTTATACTGGTGGTGATTATACTACTGAAGGAGAGCCTACAACATCACTTATGGGTAGAATGAAGCCTTATAGCTATTACTACGATTATATGATGTATAAACAGTGGGAAATGCTTTCTAAGTATAAAGGTACTATTGGTTATCTTGATTTGGCTCAATTACCCGAAGGTTGGGAGATTGAAGATGCTCTTTATTATGCTGATAGAATGGGTTGGTTACCTGTTGATAGTTTTAAAGAATCTAAGAAAGGAAGTTCACAAGGTACTCTTAGTGGTAATATGAATACCAATAGAAGTCCTATGAATTTTGAAATTGGTAACTATCTTCAACAAAATGCTATGATACTTAATTTTCTTAAAGAGGAAATGTCTGAAGTATCTGGTGTTTCTAAACAAAGAGAAGGTAGTATTTCTTCGAGTGAACTTGTAGGTAATACAGAAAGAGCTGTACAACAGTCTAGTCATATTACAGAGATATATTTTATGTTCCATGAAAAGATCAAGTTACAGACTCTTAAAACTATGCTAGAAGTAGCTAAATATGCTTATAGAGGTAAGAAGCTTACAGTACAGTATATTACTGATGATCATACACAAGTTCTAGAAGAAATTGATGGTGATGATTTTAGAGAAATAGATTTTGGTATTGATATTGCTTACAGCCCAGAATACAGTAAAATTTACTCTCAATTGCAATCATTGGCTCAAGCTGGTATGCAGAATGATAAGATTAACTTCTCTCAGATTATGGATATTATGATGGATCCTTCTATATCTTCTGTAAGAAGAAAAATAGAAACTGCTGAACAAGAGAAATTTGAAAGAGATAGTACTGCTGCACAAAATCAAATGAATCATGAAAAAGAAATGCAAAGTAACGAAGTTGAAGCTGAAAAAACAAAAGAACAATTTAAAGCTGATATTGAAGAACTTTTGGAAAAAGTTAGAAAGAATGGGAAAATCGAACTTGAACTTATAAAAGGTGAAATAGAAAAACAAATAAAAGGTTTAGTATCTCCAGAAAAACTTTTAGATATACAAAATCAATCTGAACTACAAAGTAAAGATCTAGATTTTCAATCTAAAGAGAATGATAAGGATAGAAAACATGAAACGGAAGAGAATTCCAAGGATAGAAAAGTGAAACCTGTAGCAAAAAGTTCATAACAGAACAACACTTTTTTTAATAAAAAGACTTGACAAGTCTAATAAAATTTATTATATTTGCATAAAATGAGTATGGAAAACAATTTTGATGATACTTTTGAATTGGATTTAGATTCAAATCTAACTTCTGAAGATTTTGAAGGATTTGAAGCTGATGAAGTGGTAGAATCTACAGAAGAGGTTATTGAACAAACTAATGAAGAAAGTACAGAAGAAGATGGTGGAGAAAGTACAGAAGGTACTTTTACACTTAAAGATGAAGATGAACATAATGAAGGATCTGATGATACTTCCGATGTAAATCTAGTAAAGAATCTAGCAGATGCTTTTAAGAAGGATGGTATTCTTGATGTAGATGATGCAGACATTGAAGGTGTTAAAGACCTTGAAGGATTTGCAGCACTAATTAAGAAGACTATTCAAAAGAGTGAATTTGCTGATCTTAATGATGAAGCTAAAGCAGCTCTTGAAGCTATTAGAAAAGGAGTTCCTATTGAAGCTGTAAAAGCTACTTATAATGCAGAACTTACCATTAATAGTATTAAAGAAGATGACTTTATAGAATCAGATACAGATACAGATGAAGAAGCTGAAGATAAGAAAAGTTTAAGAGCTAATCTTATTATGAGAGATTTCCTTAATAAAGGATTCTCTAAAGAGAAAGCTGAAAAACTTTTGAAAAGATCTGTAGAATCTGGTGATGATATTGATGATGCTAAAGAAGCTCATGCTAATTTACAATCTTCAATTAAGGAACGTAAAGCTGCTGATTTAAAAGTAGCTGAAGAAAATAAAGCTAAGTTTGAAAAATCTCAAAGAGAACTTGTAGAAAGTGTAGAAAAAACCAAAGAAATAGTTCCCGGTCTTCCAGTAAGTGAAGATGTAAAGAAATTTATTATTAAAGGTCTTACAACTCCTACAGGTAAAAAAGAGAATGGACAACTAAGAACTGTAGTATCAGATAAGAGAGAAGAAGATCAAAAAAGTTTTGATACTAAACTTCTTTATTATATAAAGATAGGTTTGTTTGAAAAAGAACCAGATCTATCTACATTAAAAAATTCCAAGGTAGTTTCGGCTGTCAAGGAACTTGAAAAGAACCTCAATCAAGGAGGAAATTACAAAGGTGGAAGAGGTCTTTCACTAGGAAACTCAGGTAAAAGCTCATTGGATTATGATGCTTTAGATTCTTTGAATCTCTGAAAAATTAACTAAAAAGTAAAACACTTATGAAACAATGCCACAGGTATTAAATCAATTTCAAATGTATGAAGCACAAGCTTGGTCTGGTCTAACAACTAAGAATCACTTGTACAAAATTTATCAAGCTAAACCACAAAAAGCTTCTGATATTATGAGGAGAATTCACGTTACCAATTATGGTATGGATTTGGATTCTTTGTTGTCTAAATATGGTAGTAAAACTCTAGAAACTAATGATGATTTTACTTGGGAACTTATGGGTTCTGGTAAAAAGAATCTTCCCCTTTTAGAAGCTCGTCTTACACCTTCAGGTGCCGCTGTAGTAGCTGGTGATACTCCGGGTCTTGGTGTATCAGAATTCTATATGGTTTTTGCTGAAAAAATCTTTACTGATAAACACATTATCGTAGGTCACAAAAATGAATTGTACTCTGTACAAATTCAAGATGATCCAGTTCCTGATGGTACTAATTGGTTGTATGCAGTAAAATTGATTACTAACAGCCCTGATAACTTTGTACCTGTAGAAGAACTTGCTCCCGGTAAAAGATGGTCTAGAGATTGGTCTTTGGTTGAAGATACTTTATCTACTAAAGGTGGTGGTATTCATTTTGAATCTCCATTTGGTATGAGAAATTCTTTCTCTATGATTCGTATGCAACATACAGTTGCTGGTAACATGAAGTATCGTCCTTTTGCTACTAAATTTGCAGTTCCAGAAATTATGAACGGTAAAGACACTGGTAAAACTAAAGAGTTTACTACTTGGTTGCAGTATGAAGATTATGAGTTTGATCGTCAATTCCGTGAGGAAAAGAATAAATTGATGATGTTTGCTCGTAGTAACCGTGGAGTTGATGGACAATACTATAACTTTGGTAATAGTGGACACATCCTTCGTCAAGGTGCTGGTATTCGTCAACAAATGGAATCTTCTGGAACAGAATTCTATAGTACATTTACTATTGATTTCTTGCTAGATGTTCTTATGGATTTGAGTGAAGGTAAACTTCCTACAGACCAACGTCACTTTATTGCTCAAACAGGAGAAAGAGGTGCTACACAATTTCATAGAGCTTTAGAAAACCAATCACAATTGTTTACTCCAAGTAGAGAAACACAACGTATCTTCGCTTCTAAAGAGAAAGGTGGTATGGCTGGTGCTCAAATGGGTATGGGTTGGGGAGGTCAATTCCTAGAGTACATTGGACCTAATGGTATTAAATTTACCATCAGTGTAAATTCAATGTATGATGATAGAGAGCGTAATAAAATTATGCACCCTAATGGTGGAGTAGCAGAATCTTACCGTTATGACATTTTCGATATTGGAACTACTAACGGAGTACCTAATGTTCAAAAATTCTATGCTAAAGGTTCTGAAGATATTTGGGGTTATCAACCCGGTCTTAGAGATCCTTTCTCTCCAGAAGGTAAACCTTCTATCATGTCACATAGTAACGATGGATGGACTATGCACAGAGCTTGTGAAGTAGGAACAGCAGTTTATGATCCTACAAGAACTAAATCTTTGCTTCCGAATATCCTTTATTAATAAACAGTTAAACAACCCAAAAAATGAGTAAACCAACAACAACAGAAGAAAAAGTAAGTACTACTTTTACTCTTCCAAATAAAAAAGTGAAAGTCATCCCTGTAATTAAGCAGGGATGGCTTCCTAAAGATCATGAAGCTGCATTTTTATTTAAACATGCTACTAATAGATTTTCAGTACCATTGAATAGGACTGGTCAATATATTTCTCCTCTAACAGAGGAAGAAGCTAAGTTTATTGAATCACATCCTGCTATGTCTTTAAAAGCTGGAGATTTATCTCCTTATAATAAGACTAACAATTTCTGGAAAGATATGGGTCGTATTACACTAGATAAAAGTGAATTGAATCTTGATCTTAGTAATCCTATGGATTATATCACTTATAAAGTATTGCTTTTACAAAAAGATTTTGTAGCTCCGTCTATTCCAGAATCTAAAAATAAACAAACTTATAAGTATGCAATTGTAGATATAGATTTTGAAGATTCTACTAAAAGTCAAACTGGTAATCTTATTGCTGAAGCAATGGGTCTTTATAGCCAAATGATGAATGATCGTCAAAAACTTATTGATACTATGTTTATTATAAGTAGGAATAGAGTTACTTCTAATGCTAAATTGGAATTCTTACAAGGACAAGTTACTGAATTCGCTCTTAAAAATCCATCGAGATTTATTGAGATTATGAACGATAAAGATCTTGCTACTAGAATTCTTATTGAGAAAGCTGTAAGTTGTAGAGCTATTGAACGTAAAGGTGGTACTCATAAATCTTCTGGAGGAGATCTTCTTGGAACAGATTTGCAGTCAACTGTAGATTATCTTAATGATAAAGCTAATGGTACTGTAAGGATGATTATAGAACAACAAGTACAAAGAGCAAAGTAATAAATGACTATTACACAAATACTAGATTACATACAAACTAGACTGGATGTTAATGCTCAGTTTGGTCCGGGTTATGAAGCAGCAGATATTTCTCTGATGTTTAACAAAGCTCAAAATGAATATGTAAGAAAGTATTGTTCTGATTATGCTAACCCTGCTAGAAAAGGTCTTGAAGCTAATGAAAAAAGGTCTAAAGATTTAGCAGAGTTAAAAAGTGAATATCAGACTGTAGTATTTACTGCTGGACTTAGAAATGATTCTTATTTTGTTGATATACCAAATAACACTTATTTAGTATTATCTGAAAGATTAGAAGCTACTGATGTTAATAAATGCAATGCTACAGTTACTGTAGAACCATTAGTTGTACCAATATCAGAAGACTTTTATGGAGCAAATATAAACAATCCTTTTAAGAAACCATATGAAAAAAAAGTTTGGAGGTTAGATAGGGAAAGAGATAATATATCTTTTGACCTATCAGCCACCAACTTAAAAAGACAAGAGTTAGTATTATCTTCTACTATGACTCCTGTAAAATATTCAATGATTTACTATAGAATACCTAAAGCAGTAGATTTAACTAACATTAATGATTTCTGTGAAATGAGTTCTATGACACATGATGTAATTTGTGATATGACAGTAGAAATGCTTTTGCAAACTACAGAAAGACAATCATTACAAACAAAGACGATGGAAAATCAATCTTCCATTCAATAATAAAAATAATAAATGGCACTTAAAAAAGTAACAAAATTTAATTTTAAACCGTCTATTGCAAACGAAGGTAAGTTCCTAGTTTACTCTAAACAGTTTAACGAACTTATAGACGACCTTACTGATGGTACTGGAGATCTTTCAGTTGCGGATGTAGAACTATCGGGAGATCTTACTGTAGACGGTAATACCATACTTGGTGATGCTGTTACAGATAGTTTGACAGTAGGTGCAACTACAACTTTCAATACAGCAGTAATTCATAAGAATGTAGGTTCTGCTATTAATGCTACAGCTACTGCTACGGCAGCTCAAGTTAAAGGAGGTCTTATTACTTCTACTTCAGCAGCAGCAGTAACTATTACATTACCTACAGGAACTTTACTTGGTGCAGCTCTTGGAGCAACACAAGGTACTGTATTTGATTTAGTAGTAGATAATACAGCAGGTGCTAATACAGTAACTATTGCTGTAGGAGTAAATAATGTCCAATCAGCTTGGTCAGTTTATCAAGATATTGGTGGAGCTACACTAGATGTAGTTAGTGGGGTAACTGGTGTTGCAGTATTTAGATTTGTATTTTCTAGTGCTACAGCTTGCGTTTTTACTCGTATAGCCTAATTGAATCTCGAAAGAGAAAAACAAAAAAAATAGGATAAGGATTATCCTAATTAACCAAAAACAATAATTAAAAATGCCACAAGCAATTCAAAATGCAAAACAAATTTTAGTAGGTGGAACTGCTGCTACAACTGCCGATAATATCGGTGGACCACTTTTCCGTGCTAATACAGGTGAAATTGGTATCTTTACTCCTGCTGGTGTAAGGATTACCGCAGCTCCAGCAACAAGTGGACAAAAGTTTGTACTTGCTCTTAGTAGAGGTGCTAACCAAGCTCCTCTTATTTCTGATGTTATTGACGGTGCTAATGTTAAAATAGCTACTGTTCGTGATAATGTTACAGCTACTGAACAAGTAGAAGTAGTAGGTTATAATGGTACATCAGGTTCAATCTTGGATGTAGCTACCTACGCTGGTGAACTTTATATTCTAAAGATTATCTTCCAAGACTTTATGGTAGGTACTGATTCTGAAAGAATCAAAAATGCAGTATATCAATCTAGTATCTCTGATACTCAAGCTGATATTGCAGTAGGTCTTGTTAAATCTGCTGAACGTAATTTCTCAAGAGAAGTAAAAAATTCACTTGGAAATCCTCCTGTACTAGTATATCCTTTGTGTAATAACGCTGGTGCTGCCATCGGTGCAATTGCTGATACTGTAGTAGGTGTAAAAGGTAGTATTTATGTGACTGTCACTGACGTTGGTGGTAACAACACTGTGAATCCTATATCTGCTGGTGATTATGTGAGATTCGGTACTGCAACAACTACTAAAGTATATAAGGTTGTAGCATCTACAGTTGGTGTAGGTGGTGGTGTACTTACTCTCGATATTCCTCTTCAAGAAGCTGTATCTCTTTTGGGTACTACTTCTGAATACATTACTGCTGCTTTGGGTGCTGCTGCCAACTGGGGTGTTGTAGTTGCTGGTCAAGAACAAAACTTTGATAGAGTTAAAAGTCGTTACGCTAAAATTCGTTACGAACTTCAACCTAATCTTTCTTTTGGTAGTACTGTTAAATCGGTTTTAACTCCAGCATTTGAGGGTGTAGGATCTTATGAAGCTGTTGCTTCTCTTGAAGATTTCCTTAATACTTTCCGTGGTGAAGAGTTTAGAATGGGTGAACCTTTCTTGTATAATTATACTGCACAACATATTGCCAGTTCTGCTACAGATTATAGTTTGCTTTCTATTACATGGAATCATGTAACTAGTGGATTCCAAAACAGTCTTTCTGCTAAAGAAATTCTTTGTGCTGTACCTACTGGTGTACCGGGTTATGTAGATGCTTCTGCTGATGCTATTGATATTATCATAGCAGCTATCGTAGGAGTAAGTAAAATTAAAGGTGATTCTGTTGCAACTACTCTTGCAATAACAGTATAAATTCTGATTTTAAGCTGGGGAGGGTGTTGGGTTGTTTTCTGACACTCTCCCCTTTGCCTAATAAAATAAACTAATATATGGCTCTTCAATTAAAAGGTTCTGCTTGTGCTTCTAAAGCCTGTAAAGGTGTTGATTATAAAGATACTACTGGAGCTTATGATGTTACTGATAATCCTACTGGTTGGGGTAATCCTAATTTAGATCCTACAGATACAGATTTTGTAGCTTCAATATCTATTACTAATAATGGTTCTTCTACATCTTATGATGTTACAGACCAAATACCAACATCTGTTACTGGTGATTTTACAGTATCTGTACCTCATGAATTAGTTGATGGTATATCTATAGTTACATATACAGTAGGTGATGGTACTAAAATAAATACATATCATAAAACAATTAAAATATTCTCTTATTGCAGAATTAAATGTTGCATCTATAAAAAGATGTTAGATTTACTTTATTTAGATCCATGTAAAAATGCTGGTAAAATCGAAGCTTATTTATATATGTGGGCTTTGCTAGAATCTATGATAGACTTAGCTTCTGGTTGTGATCTTATAAAAGCTGAAGCATTACTTCAAAGATTAAATAAGTTATGTGATGTATCTAATGTAACTTTGAAAAATTGTGGATGTTCTTAAAAAATAATATAAATGGCAAATAATTGTGAAGATTGCTTTGATAGGTCAGTAGAAATTCCCGTAGGTCCTGCTGGTCCTACTGGTGCTACAGGAGCAACAGGGGCTGCTGGTGCTAATGGTGCAGATGGAGCTAATGGAACTACTGAATTACATACATTGTGGAGTAATAAGAATGTTAATTCAACTTCTTATACTACAATGTATAATTCAGCAATAACTATACCAGCTCTTACTTGGAGTTCTGTAGGAACTGTATTAAGAATACATCTTGTAGGAATAGGGGATAAATTAAATCATTTAGCATCTGATTATTGGACTTATGATTATAAAATTAGAATTGGAGGAGTAGATATTCCATTACCAAATAATTTAGCTGGTTTAGGAGCTAAATCAATTACTGGAGAAAACGGTTTTACAGCTACTATAGATATATCTTGTGTAGTTTATTCTGCTACAACTCCATCTCTTATATCTGAAATAAGAACTTTTACAAAAGGTTTTGGAGAGATAGATGCTTCAGTTGGTGGTGATGGTTATTTTGTTTTACCATTTAATGCTGGAACTCTTAATCTAGCTTTAGGAAATCCTTATGATTCAGCTCAGTATATAACTACAATAAATCAATCTTCAGCTATGAGTTTTGAAATACTTGGAAAAAGAACATCTGCTTCTGGTAGTCCTAGTGGAACACCTTCTATATTTCTTCCAATGTTAAAAGTTGAAGTTCTTAAAAAATAAATAGATGAGTCTTAAAGTAAAAAGAATTATAGAAATACCATTAACAGTAGGAGGAACAACTTCTATTGATAGTGGAGAAATATCATTAGCATTATTAACTTCTTTGCATGATATATCAGCAATGGCTGATACTCATTATATGATAACTGGAACAGAAACACTTTTATCTAATTACGTTTTAACATTCTCTGGGAATTTATTTGAAGGAATGTTTGTTCGTATAGATTGGAAAGCTTTATGTACTCCTAGTGGATTTACCGCTACTATATGCGGAGAAGCTATACCATCATCGTTTCTAAGTAAATTATTCTATCTAGAATGTTATTACAATGGAGCTTCTTGGGAAGTAAATATGTTTATAGACACTACTCAAACTAGTGTAATTAATGGAAGTTCTGTAATTGACGGAACTATAAGTAATATTAAAATAGTAGATTTAGCTGCTTCTAAACTTACAGGAACAGTATCTGATGCTCAAATAGCAGCTATGAATGCTAATAAGCTTACTGGCTCAATAGATCCAGCTAGATATGCTAATAATACTATCCCTGCTGCTGCAATAGCTAACGCTTCATTAACTGCTACTCAATTAGCTGATGGTGCTGTTACGTTAGCTAAAATAGCTTCTACAGGCACATTACATGTTGATGCTACAGGAGCTTCTACTACTGCTGTAACTACTGAAGAAACTTTAGGTAGTTATTCTTTACCTGCTAATATTGTAGCTTCTACAGGAAAGGGTATTAGAGTTAAAGGAGCTTTTACTTTTGCTGCTACTGCTAATACTAAAACTGTTAGACTTAAAATAAATGGTCAAACTATTTATAGTAGTGCTACTGCTGTTCCTACAGATACTGCACCTAATAATGGTAGACTTTTATTTCAATTTGATCTTATAAGAACTAGTTCTACTACTGCTAAAGTAATGGGTGCTTCTCATATGACAGTAAGTACTACTACAACTACTGCACCGGGTATAGGTTCTGTTACTGGTCTAGATTTTACAGCTATACAAGCTATATTATGGACTGGTCAAAATGGTACTGCTGCTGCAAATGATATTGTATTTGAAATTGGTTCTGTAGAAGCTATATTATGAACACTATAAAAGATCTTCTTGCTTCAGTAAAATGTTGTGTTTCTTCTGAAATATACAGTAAAGATCTTTCTGTACGTTACGGTGGAATTAATAAAAACATAATGTATAATGCTATTATATATAGAATATTATACAGTATGATGTCTGATACTATTGGATTTTCTGATACTGGATTTCAAGGTAGTTATACAGTAACTAATGTTGAATATAACGGTACACCATATGATTTATCTTTATATAACTGGATGATAACCGTAAATGATACTACTATGTATAATAATATATCAGGTATTGATGGTTCACAAACTTATACAAAATTAAATGATTATCAATTTTCTTTTTTGAGTGATGCTGGTTATACTTTTTTATTCACTTTTGATGAAGATTTTAATCTTACACTTACTTATGATGAACCGGGAAATGAAATATATATAGAAGCTGAAAAAATTACTTCAAATCTTTGCTTTACTCAAGAACAATTTTGTGAAGTTATAGCTTATTTAAATAAAACTTGTTTAACATGTTAATGGAAAATATAAAAACACTTGCCCAAATGGGTACAGGAAAAGCTGGTGGTAAATATATAGCTGCTGGTGGTACAGCTACAGGAAAAATATTTGCTATACAATCAGTAGGTACTACTGCTGAATTAGGAGTAATACTTGGTAATATAGAAGCTCTTAGTGGAAAAACTATAGAAGCTGGTGATACAGTATTTGGAGAATTTTCTTCGGTACAAGCTGGTCCAGCAGCGACTGATAAATTTATTTGTTACTATAAAAATTAGTAAATGAGTCTTGGTATAGGATTAAGAAGAAGAGGTGGAGGTGGTGTATGTTTAGATGGAACTGTTGAACAAAACGGAACTCCACTATTTGATGTAGCACCCGGAACTACTTTTCCTTTAGTTACCAAAGTTAATGGTACTGTAGCTAATGGTACTTGGAATGGTACTGATACTATAGACTTTACTGTTGCTTTTAAAGGAACTGCTTTTTTACTTAAAACTGGTGAAACACATGATTATGAAGCAGGTTCTGATGGAACTCTAGAAATTGGTAAAGGAGCTTCTTGGGGAGTTATGTCTGAAAATAACATGTATGGTAATACAAACAGATTTACAGATACCGTTGGAGGTCAAACTTATGCTAATAATATAGTATTAGATCATGAAACTAGAAATGCTATTACAGGAGAATTATTAGGTTATGATAAAGCTGATGTTGTTACAGCAAGAACTTTAACTGGAATGTTTACTCATGCTTCTACAAAAACTGTTGCAGGGTATGGAAATTGGAGATTAACCAATGAAAGAGAATTGCTCAATCTAAGAAGACAAGGAACTGTTTATTCTTGGAATTATGCACCATTTAATTATGGAGCAGGAGTATTTGATTATGGATGGACTTCTTCAAGCAACTTTGGAATTGGAGGAACTGGAGCTACTGAAGCATGGTTAATATTTAATTATTCAACTGTTCCAATACAATCAAGAGCTAAAAGTGGATCTTACTTTGGAATGTTTTGTAGAACATTTACCCTCACAGATGCAGGTGTTTTAACATAAAAATAATAAAATGACATATAAGTTTGGAGATTTAATAGTTGTAAATCCAACATTTGAAGTATCAAAAGGAAATGTTACAGGAGACTTTGTAACAATAAATGCAAAGGTTAATTTTGGTGGTTCTTATTTAAATTGGATGATAGGTGCAATGCCTATTAATGAAAATATGGACACTTGGACTGCTGACCAATTGGAAGTATATGAAGTAGTTATTAGTACAGATGAAAATGGAAATCAAGTTATTTCTGCTCCTCAATCTATTTGGCAAGTAACTAAGAATTGGTTTACTGGACTATTTAGTTAATTTAATATGATAACATTATTTTTACTTCAAGTAGCAGCAGTAGATCCTAGTTCTATTACATCTATATTGTGGTGGGCTGTAACAGGTTTATTGGGTATAGTAGGTACTTTAACCGCGTTGTTTTATAAGAACCTTACAGATAACAGAAAAGAAATTAAAGAAGAATTAGTTAAAGAAAGAGAAAACAATTCAGAACTATCTGAAAGATTGGAAGCAAATAATGTTGACAATATAAAAACATTAAATGAATTTTCTAATTTTCTACAAGCTTTAATTTCTTCTAATGACAGAATGAAAAGTGATATATCTAGAGATATATTGGATAGTGTAAAAGATATTAAAACTCATATTGATGAAAGATTAAGATCTATTAAACATATTAACACAGATGAATAAGAGTAAAATAGAAGAAGACTCATTACGTCACAAACTTCATGTACTAATAAATTCTTATTGTTCTTTACATGATTGTGAACCAATGATAATAAATGTCAATAACAATTATACCGAAGAAGATATTGATAAAAAAAGAAAAATAAGACATAAACAAGTAGCTTAAAGATAGATAAAATGGAAAATATAAGCAGACATGTAAGTTGGAAAGAAGCTACTTATAGTGCTACAGCAGTATCTAATAATATTGAAAATGTTCCTAATTCACAAGAATTAGAAGCAATGAAATTAGTTGCTACAAAATGTTTTGAACCTCTTAGGGAATGGTATGGTAAACCTATTAAAATTAATAGCTTTTATAGATCTTCAGAACTTAATACTAAAGTTGGTGGTTCTAAAACTTCTTCTCACGTTAAAGGTGAAGCTATGGATATAGATACTGATAGTATATCTGAAAATAAAAAACTTTATGATTGGTGTAAAAAGAATTTAGAGTTTGACCAATTAATTTGGGAATATGGTGGAAAATGGATTCATATTTCTTATAGAAAAAATGGTAACAGAAAACAAATATTTTCAATTGATTAAAATGAATGAGCCAATAAACTATAAATTAACATCTGCTATATTATTGTGTTTAACATTAGCTTTTGGTATAGTAATGTTTACTAATCTTCAATGTAATGATAGAGTAAATCATACTACAACTAAAAAACAAATTATTAATAAAATAGATTCTTTAGAAAAAGTAGATACTAAACAAGTATTACAGATTGATTCTATTAAACAATCAAGAAAACTTATTGAAGAAAGAATAGCTAAAAGAGATGGAACTCTTGTAGAAATAACAAAAAGAAAAGATGAAAAATATAAAGAAATTCTTGCTGACAGTTCTAATGTTGATTTCATTGAATTCAATAGGATTCTCACAGGACTCGTTATCGAATATAAAATTAATTGAAGATACTACTGGTACTTATTTATTAATAAATGCTAAACAAGCTAAAGCTGGTAGAGTACTTAAATTAGAAAGAGATTACTTTAAAAGCTATTCAGATAGTCTTACAAAGCAAATAGAAGACCTCAGATCAACTAACGAGTCTTTAGAGTCTGAGAATACTATATATGAAGCTAACAGGGTTACAGTACTATCTATAGTCGATTCTGAGAGGTCTTTGAATCTATTAACTAATGAAGAGTTAGCTGATCTTAAAAAGAGGTTTACAAAAAGAGGTTGGACTATTGCAGGAGTTAGTGCTGGATGGGTAATATCAACAGCTTGCATATTATCTGTAACTTTAGGTAAACCCTAACGTATTCAAACTTGAAACATGATGTTTCTTAATTTAAAAAACAAAAAATGCTTAAAGAAAATATTGAAGCCTTTCTTAGAAAGAAGATTGGTTGGGTTAAAAAATCACCAATACTTTTGAATGAAAGGTTATTGACAATAGGAATTAATGCAGATATACAATTAATAATAGAAGCTCAAAAAACTGTAAGAAAAGAATTAAAACAAAAACCTTCAGACGATCATATTACAGGTCGTCTTTTTTATGATATAGAAACTACTCCTAATGTTGTACTATCATGGAGAGTAGGTAATAAAGTGAATCTTACTCCAGATAACATAATTCAAGAAAGAAAGATTATTTGTATATCTTGGAAATGGGAAAATAGTAAAGATACTTTTTGTTTACATTGGGATGATAATCAATGTGATAAAAAGATGTTAGAAGAATTTGTAGAAGTATTACATCAAGCTCAGGAAACTATCGGACATAATTGTGTAACTACAGATACTAAAATATTAAAAAGTGATCTTACTTGGGTAAATGCTGATTCTTTAAAAATAAATGATGAACC
>Ga0172380_10002018_pt1 | contig 33082 bp, 80 predicted proteins | sample Leawe162metaG_FD_119747 | JGI IMG/M metagenome (GOLD analysis project Ga0172380, IMG submission 119747) | Leachate microbial communities from a municipal landfill in Southern Ontario, Canada - Leachate well 162 metaG | ecosystem: Engineered > Solid waste > Landfill > Unclassified | place... | reverse complement strand
TCATCCATCTTATAATAGCGAATAGCAATTTTTATTTTAGGCTCCGGACTATAATCATACAATACTATCATTTCTCTAGGGTCAACAGTGAAAAACTTAGGCAATACTTTTACTGGTAATTCTGTATTAGAACTATTTATTTCAGCATCTACATACAATACTTCATACGATACGCCAAAAATAGCAGTATTGCGACCGGCTCTATTTGTTTTTATATGCTCATTATTAACATTATAAATATTCTGTAAAATATTTAAATACTTCTTTTCGATGGGATCTTCTATAATTGTTTCATCATTTTCAATAGCTTCTAATTCTTTAGAACTTTTCTTTATTACAGGTTTATATGTAATATATTTAGAGCGATATCCATATCCAGTCCATGTAGTCACTAATTTACGAGCATAACTAATAACTATTTTATTATCAGGATTATTAGGATCAGGAGTTTTGCGACCAATGATTTTAACATTCTTACCTTTATAGTATTCCCATAAATTATTTAAATGAGGAACTGTTTTTACTTCATAATCTTCTATGAATTTTAATATGTCATCTGGTAATAAAATGTCTTTTAAAGTCTTTTGCAATACCATAATTCACTTCCTATTTATACATATTTATTCTGACCATTTACTCATTTTACTAGCAGCTTCTTTACCATATCTTTCTTCTCTACGTTTTAATGCGGCTTTTGAAATTTTTACCCTGCCTGTAGGAATCGTCTTTGAACCTTTCCTACCAATAGTGACCATCTTAGTATGAATCTTTGATTGCTTTGAAAAATCAGTTCCCACATTTATCTTTTTACTTCCATTTCTTGATCCTTTCTTTCGTCCGCTTCCAGGTCCGCCCATGCTTTACTCCTTATTTTGTTTTTATTCCAGAATATCTTTTTTTAGTTGAGCCTCTTCCTACTCTTTTTCTACTGTACTGGCCGGTCTGAAAAAATCTTTCTGACATTTCTTTTATCGTTCCCTTTTTACCGCCTTCTTTCCATATCTTAATTAATACTTTTTGATCTCTTAACGATGATTCTAATCCAATAGGAGCTCTCTTTATATTTTTGCTAATTCCTAGTTTATGCCTTCCACTTCCTGGTCCACCCATACATACTCCTTTAATAATCAAATGTTAAAAAATTTCTGTCAGGTATATGGCTAACCAATTCCAAAAGCTTATTACGATCACTATTCATTACAAAAAACTTTTCATTATTATTCATCAAAATAGTAACAATATTCTCTTCACTATCAAATTTAATACTAGAAATATAGTTGCAATTCAAATGCATTGTTTTCAATCTACTTACTCCTTTAATAGTATTCTGATATTCTAGCATACTTAGCTAGCAGCTCTTTAAAACAACATTGGCATATATCAATATCAATTATACTGCCATCACCAAAAATAGATTCATACCCACAATTCTTATTTATACTAATAAATTCTTGCATTTCAAATAGATCATTAAACTCCTTTTTACAAACATCACAGACAATAGAAGCTATTAAGCTTTTCTCTGTTTGTATCTTTACAATGTTTTTCATTGTCATTCCTTATTATTATTTTCACATTCTTATTGAAGTTCAATTTAGCAAACTCATATTCAGAACGATTCTTCACTATCAATGTCTGACCTTTAGAAACTTTGCTACAACGAATAGTATGTATTTTCATTATTAGTATATGCTACAAATATTGCTTTTGTATCCTCAGTTATTTTAAAACTATCATCAGTATAAATATAGACAATCATTTTATTACCTTAAATTGTTTTCTTCTATATTGTTTCAAATTTCTAGGATCAATTTTATGACTTCTGCATAATCCTTCACCTTTACATTTATAAATACCATATCTATATAGACCTAAATCACATCCAATACATTCCTTAGTATAAAGATTCTTTACTTTATATAATCTATTTTCTGTCATCTATAAAACCTTTTTAATCTATTAATATTCTCTACTTTTGCTATATAACAATCATTATCATTTTTGACCTTAGTAATCAAATATAACAATTTGCTAGTAACAATATTTACTTCTTGATTTTCTGTAGCTTTTATTTCCATCGTTTAGCCTTTATTAAAGGATCGTCGAAAAACATTCCTAGAAAAATCTCCTAATAGTAGTACATACTCTCCAATGCCAAACATATCCAGCGTGTTCCCAACATGATTTTAAGTATTGCAATTCGTTCAAATACTTATTATCAAATAATGAATATCTCATATTATAATCCCAATTCACTAGCATCATAATCGGCTACGTTTCCTTGCCCAATTAAAGGAGCTGTATAATATGTTAATAGAATAGCATCTGCTTTATCAGGACTTTTTTTATACCGCTCTTTAAACTTCTTTTTAGATTCGATTATTCGTCTACCTTTTTTATCATATTCATATAAACGCCCAGACAATTCATTCATTAATTGCTGATCATTCGGTATCTGCGCTTCTTCAACTGGAAACTCAAACCACATTTCACTAGCAGCGGAATCATATTTATCTTCATCTTGTGCCACACCACCAAAATTAACTTGTATTACATATGCTCCTAGCTCTATTAAGCGATCTGCTACTCCAGGATTATAACCTATATCAATTACTATAGGGATATCGCTCCTATGCTCTGCAAAATCCCAAATAGCATAAGCATTAACATTAGTATCCATTCCTTTTACAGTATTACTATCTACAGTTTTCATTCCTTTTCGTCTATACATCTCAGTAGCATCATCACCATATCTAGCAACATCTACACCTATTTGTTCCATTCCTTCAGGATCTTCTATTACTCTATCCATCGCTTGCCTAATCAATACTCGACTTATTGCAGATTTAAATCCTTGTTTTCTTGGCAAACCTTTCCATATATGCTCTGCTTCATCAGGATCTCTAGCATAATCTGCTTCCATGTCTACTGGTAGCGATGTCTCAAACCACCAGGGGTTATCTATTTCACCAGGCTCCAAATGCAAATAAGAAGTATTAGGACGTTCATTAATTACAAAATACTCATGACAAGGATCAATATCTAAATCTCTATTATATAGTACCCATATCTCTTTATCTATTTTTCTTAATGTAGGGACTACTGTTGCCCAACTTTCTAGTTTTATAGCAGAAGCTTCATCTGCAAATAAATCATCATATCCTTCATAAGATTTTAGTTGCTCTGCTGATTTTATATCTCTTAATCCCCTAAATATGAAATAAGAACCATTTCTATTATTCTTTATGTACTCTTTCGTAAATGCCCAATCTTTATATCCGAGTCTATTAATTGTTTTTTGTATTAAGTTATATGAAGATTCAGCCAAGCTATTCATAAACTCACGTACACACAGACATTGTAATTGTACTTTAGAATAATGATACTTTTGAGCCAATAAAGATGTTGCAGACCATGATTTCGCTCCGGCACCACGCCCGCCTTCTGCTATTTTATATGTATAATGATTTTTCCATTCTTCAAACTTAGGGGATACTTCCTCACGTTTATTCTGCTGGATAATCTCGTAATACTTTTTGTCTATCTCTATTTGCTCAGGAGTTAATAACTTGATCTTTTTTACTTTTGTTGAAATCATTCTTTTATAAATCCATTTTCAATTAACCAATTATGCCTTTCTTCTGGAGTCATATCAGAAGCATCATTTATATTGGCATTCATATTTATGTTTTGTGAATCATACCAATTATCTCTATCTCTATTATAGAGCCATAGCTTCTGCGCGCCTACATCAGGAATTACATATTCATCAATAGGAACCTTTTCCCAATGGCTTCCTAAACCTTGCCCATCACTTATTGTTACTACTTTTTCTGACTTAAATACGAATCCTAAAGCTCTGTCTATTAATTTTGCTTTTACTTCCTCATTTATATTTCTTTTACCTTCATTTAGCGACTTAGCAAATTCTGGGTATTTCTTTTTCCAATTAATCCCTATTGGTTCTGATATTCCTAAAATATCATAAATCTCTTTATCAATTAAACCTTTCATTGCAAGCTTTTTTGCTTGTTCTGCGAATTGTGCAATATATTTCGTTGGTCTTCCTACTGGATTTTTACTAACAGTAGTTTTATTAGTTTTTGCTAAGGATTTTTTCACTGTTTTCATATAATAATTATATATAGTTTTACTTTTTTTATAAAGTAGTTAAAAGTGCTAATAAATATATTATAACTACAAACACATATGATAGAAATATCTTAACTTTTCTACGACGTTCTACTTTATACAATTCATAACCGATATCTTCAAATTTATTCATACTTTATATCACTAACTATTTTATAATTTACATTTATAGTATCATTATCGTATGCTGTGCCATCTATTACAGCATCAAAAGAATAAGTTACAGTCTTTAGCCATTTAAAAGTCTTAACGAAATGTTTCAGCTTCATTAGCAAACCTTTATTCATAATAATTCTCATCTTTCTACTTTGTAAAGAATTCGTAATGTCAAATTGTCCCATAAAATTATTACATATTAAAGTGCCTTCAAAAGTAAATGTTTCCATATCCACTCCTTTTATTTCCAATACAATAATCTATATCGTTTAGTTAAATCATTACACAATCTTGCAATCATCTTATTACTATACTTTGAAACATTATTAGCATTATGCAAATTGTTAGCACGCTTAACAACTTTTATGCTATGTTTCAATCGAGCATCTGTAATAAATTCAATAACACCATATTTACTATTCAATGTTTTAGCAAAGATTATAGTCTCTTTAACAATATTTGTAGGAACACAAAAGTAAAATCTATTTGGAGTATAATACAAATTCCTGCCATCAGAGATTACTTCATGCTTAGTTACTAATTTTCTATTAGACTTTTCATAATTTTCATAATTGTAACATTCTTTCCCCTTCTTAACATCATTATACAAATCTGCTAATGAAATCTTTATTTCAATTTCTATAACTACATCTTTCAACAGCACTATAAAATCAGCTACACTAAATCCGTCCCATAATTCTGTACACGCTAACTTCGCACCACGCTGGAAAATATAAAAATCTAATAATGCTGTTTTTATACAATTAGTTAGATTGTTCATTTTTACCTATATTGTTCAATATATCATCAATATCTTCCTGAGCATCCAATTTATTATCTTCATCAATCATATCAGTTATTACTTTGCAAATTGCTTCGGCGCTATCTGTTTCTAAATCAGTACAATCGTATTTACTAGAATCATAGTGAGGATTTATTTCTACAATATCTTTCTTAACTTGCTTTATGTCTATGAATATTCTAATCATTTTTATTCTCATCAAATACCCTATTCAATTTTGCATTTATCTTCTTAGATATACTATTACCATTAATCCATTCAATTATAGAAATTCTAGGTCTAATTTTTATCTTATCATAGTCTTCTTTTATTTGCTTATAAGTTACTTTCATTTATTATCCCATCGACAATCTTTTTCAAATATATCACAAACACCATACCATTCAACAGTAGCATTAGGAGCTTTATTTAACTTGCATTTAAAATCATAAGGATATGATGGGCGTATTATATTTACACAGATACCACAACGCTTTTCAAATTCTTGATTATAATAATTACCTTTACGATTCATTTATTCTCCTTCAAATAATTACGAATAATATCTAATTGCCTATGATATATCTGTCCTATCCTTGCTGATGAAATCCCAAATTTTCTACCTACTTCAAAATGCTTATATCCTAATAATATCATTTTCATTATTTCTTTATTACGGTCTTCCGGCAAATAGCTCAATGCTTTTTCATAAAGCAATTTATTCTCAGTTATTTCATCTAGATCGTACTTTTCATCTTTCAGACCAATTTGCTGATCTACATTATTAAAAATAGAACTGCCACTATGCACTATCATCATTTGATCTAAGCTAATAGTTTTATATCCAGAGCTTTCTGGGTTATTCTTTAACAATTTTTTACTATTAACATATAAATTGTATTTCCATCGTACATACTTGCATACAAATGTATTCCATGATGATCGTTTTTTCTTCCACTTGTATTTAGCTTCCATTATCCATATTCTAGCTTCTTGCAATAAATCTTCATAATCATCTAACCATTGATACTGTCCTAAAACATAATGCAAAACCCATTCATTATCATTTATAAACTTATTAGATATCTTAGAATAGTTATTTTTGATCATTGCCTATGCTTCCTAAAATAGTTGCCACATCATTATTACCATTTATCTCAGCATTTTTTATATTCAATAGTGCTAAAACATATGCAGCAGTAACTTTTTCTACTTCAGTAGAAGTAACATCATTTTCAATATGTAAATTTACTTTTACCATCTTATCATTTATTATAATAGCTTCTGATATCACTTTAATCATTATACAAAACCCTTAATGGGTCATATTTTACTACGAATTCATTGCCACAGCGATTACAGTAATACATTCCACCATTATGAATATTATTATCTTCATCAGTATATTTATCCATTAGTATAATACCAATACTACCGCAAAATACACAATACATATTTACTCCTCATATAGTACTTTTAATCCTATGTTCATAGCGACCAAATATTCAATATTGGCACCCTTCGATTTCCCCCAATCTTTCAATAAATAAATAGCATCACAAAATGTTAAAGCTCTAATATCAAATCTTAAATATTCTTCATAAGATAAGTTTTGATTACTACATACTTCAAATGGATTAACAGCTATATTGCCGGCTTTTTCTAATATTTTTTGGGTATCGTAAAAAGCTTTTCTATTACTATTTTCATATCCTGTTATTGGTCCTGAAATGTATATTTTAATAATAAAACTCCTTATATCGTACTACTTTTGCCGGAGCATAACTAGCATAATAATTAGGACATACTGTAAGTGAGTAATGGTATTTTAAACATTTAGGGCACCACATTTGTCCTGATATATATCCCTGACTTTCCTCTAAAGTATTTTTATCACCAAATGATTCATACATATTCACTCCTTTATGTTAATACCCAATTTTCTGGTTTTACTTCAATACCACTATCCATTAATCGCTTATGTATTCTTTTCACATTAGCTTCCACATTCAAAGTTTTATTTATATGCACTAATTTCTTTTCCTTACATTGCGGGCATTCTACTAACTCTTTTTCCAGATCAGATTTTGTAGTTGAAGATTTTACAGTAGCATTGCAATTCCCACACTTATATAAATTAAGTATTTCAGACATATATGCCATCAAATCAACTTCAGGATTAGCACATTCTATAAAACCAATACCTTGGCCTGAATCAACTATAAAAGCCCCGACGCCTGCTAAATATGTTTCTACAATATCAGCAATCATTTCAGGAGTTTGCATAGGGAATCCATAGCCCTGATTTCGTACAACTTTATGAATATCTATATAAGGTATTTCAGGAACTATTCCTTGGTCCGTAGAATACATAGTTTTACCTAATAAACGCCATGCCGATAGATAATTCTTTTTGTAGTAAAGATGAATATCTTCGGTCAGTATTCCATTATTACTCATAATCATAGTATCATTTTTAACTAATGGGCTTTCGTGCTTTACCCACTCAATCTCTTTAATAGTGCTATTCTGAAAAGCATTATTGAATCTATTCCAAAATAACTTAGTATCTATTTCTTTATTATCACTTAATTCATTTTTTATCCTTTCACCCTCTGAAACTATTTTATCATAAGACCAAGTATTTTCATTAATCGTATATCCAGTAAACCTAGACTTATTATGTGAATAACCAAAATCAACTCCGGCAGTAAAAAATGGCCCATATCCTAAAAGATCAGCAACAAATAATTGTAATGGGGGAGATGCTGCAAAAAGTATAATCTCAGTACGTATATAAAAATTGAACTTGGGTTTACGTTGCCCTAATCCTTGCTCTTCTCGCCATGAATACATTTTCTTTTCAATATCAGCATAGAACGAATCCGGCTTACCTAGATTTTCCAAATACAATAATATTTCATTTGGCCATTTTTCTATTAATGATGGCCATACTCCAGGATGAGCAACTAATTTTGTGCGGGTTTTTGACCAATCTATTCCTTCAATTTCTTCATATGTAGAAAATGGATCAAGAGCTACAATATGAGTAGGTTCAATTCCATAGTACATTAAAGTCAAAGCGTGACTAGTTGAACAGATTATTCCACCCTTCCAATCTTTTAAATATTTTATAGAATAATCTAGTGACGGTCCTGATCCTATAATAATAGCTGGAATATCTGACACTCTTGGTTCATCAGCAATATCCCTAGCTCGGCCATCCTTAATTGCCTTAATAATAATATGATGATTATATGCACTATTTACATACTCATGAATTAATTGATTCTGTACAGTACCAGCATTATATCTACCTGAATCAGAGCGCTCTGTTTTTTCTGTTCTTTCTACAATATCTGACATATTTTATTCCTCTAATTTTTCTATAGCTATTTTGTTATACCCAGATAAAATTCTTATTCTTACCTTTTCTAATAAATCAGATATCTCATCAATATTATACGTAGAAACAAAAGAAGTACCGTTTGAATGCTCTGAAATTACTTTATACTCCATTATGCGTCACCTTATATTTTTCTGATAACTTTAGCATTTTACTAATTCGTTCCATATTTTTATCAATATCTACAAATACTTCCCGAACATATTGTCCATTTTTACAATTAGTACAAACAGCGCCTTCAGCATCCTTTAACAATATTTTATTACCACATTTATTACAAACATATCGACTATTAATTCCGGTCATAAATGCTATCAAATCTTTTTCTGGATTCTCACATTCTACAAATGCTTCACCATTTTCTGTTTCAATAACAAATAATCCTACTGATGCTAAATATGGCTCTACTGATTTTGAAATATAGTACTTACTTTGATGCTGATAGCCATATCCTTGTTTCTTTACAACTTTTTGAATATCAGTATAAGGGACCTCTAAAAGAATCCCATGATCCGTAGAATACATCGTCTGTTTGCCTAAGCGCCAGGATGATAAAAAATTCTTCTTATAAAAAATTTGTATTTCATATGTAGGAATACCATTATTAGAAATTACCCTACTTTTTGTATAGCCATCTTCAGCATCAATCGCAGGCGGCTGGGTAAAAACAATTTCCTTCCATTTACCATTTTCATCGAAGTCATACATCGTAGCGCGCTCTTTACCGCCAGGACATCCAAAATCTAATCCACATAAAAATAACGTTCCATATCCTAATAATTGTGCAGATATAATTTGAGCCGGAGGAGAACATGCAAAAACAGGTATTTCACTAATTATATAATAATGGAAGGTAGGGAATCGTAAATCTCCTTCCCTATAAGAATACATGCGTTTTTGCATACAATGAAAACTATCGCTCTTGCCATCACTTTGAACATACAATAATATTTCATTAGGCCATTTAGTTACTAATGAACTATGAACACCAGGATGAGTAATTAATTTTGTACGAGTTTTGGCCCAATCAAAGCCTTCCACTTCTGACCACATAGAAAAAATATCTAATGCTACAATATGAGTTGGCTCAATTCCATGATACATTAATGTTTTTACTTGCGATGTGGAACAGAAAATACCACCTTTCCAATTCTTTAGAAACTTTATAGAGTGATCTAATGAAGGACCAGACCCTACAATAATAGCTGGCATTTTTTCAGGAATGGTTTCAGCTTTTGGTTCAAATGATAAATCCCTAGACCTCCCGCTTTTGATAGCTTCAATAATAGTATGATAATTCTCTACTGTATTAACTTCTTCATGGAACCGTTGGCCACTTTTGGTAGATTCATTATATGCAGTAGAATCCATTCTAGTACGAGATTCTATAGGAGGGCCGGCTTTTATTTCATCAATTCGTTTTGGTATTTCAGACATTATTTTCTCCCTTATGTATATTCTGTAAAAATTCTAACGCAAATTGCTCTTTACTTTTCACATATAATCTGAAGTCTTTATCGGATAATAAATTATGGGTATATAATCTTTGCCCATCACTCATTTCACCATAAGTATACACAAAACTATTCTTCCCTGTCTTTTCATCTACTAATTCGCCAACTAAATACTTCATAAAATAAGAAGTGGTAGAAAGCATAATGCTGGCTAAATCATTAATTCTATCAGGATGCTCAATTTTCAAACGCTCTTTACAAGTTCCAATAAAGTATTTAACTATTTCCTTACCATCATCTGTAGCTTCTATTCTCTTAGGCAATTTTCTAGTTCTATTATATTCTTTTGTAGTAATTTATTTAGCCTCCTCAATTTCATTAATAACATTTACAATATCACTTTCCACCAATTCAATTTTTCCGGCATAAAAAGAATGAGCATTCATAATATATCTGGCAGCTTGAGCGCATCGTCTTACAATCATTTTACGATCATCTTGAATCATTTTAGTAGCTTTATCCTCATCCCAAAAAGCAAAAAATTCACCGTCTTTATCACAAGCAAAAACTAATTGCTCTTGAAACTCCTTAGCGCTTTGTATTTTCATAGATCGTCCATACGACCAAACCCATCATCATGTTTTTGCTTTATACATCCATCATTATATCCGCGCTCATATGCTTCATCTTCTATCATTTTATCACGATCGCGAATAAATTTCAGCCTTTGCTCTAATGTATATTTTCCTACATACATTTCACCATTCCATTCAACTTCAGATAATATTTCTTCAAATTCTTCAGCACTTTGTATTTTCATCTTTGCCTACTTCCTTTATTTTTTTTAATGCCCATGCTAAATCTTCATCATTAACCTTATTTAGTTCTCTTAAATCCCACCCATCAATAATTATTTGCGGGACTCCAGCCACTTTACATACATATTTTAATCTATCAATTTCACTTCTTAATCTTTCAATTTCTTCTACACATATATCCAGCTTAATATTATCCTCCTAACTGTTTACTATTCCCTACATACTTTGAAATATCAAATTCCTGCTCTGATTTTTTATGATTGCACAAATATTCTTCATATACTTTAGGACCATTGCCTTTTAATATATATCGTTCCATAATAATCTCACCAAACTCAAATTCTTCTAAAGTATCTACATCGGCATATTGCCAATATTCAACCGGGAAATAATATCCTTCGCGAGAAATATTTCCTTCTTTAGTATTAATAATAACATCTAAATCTTTATCCAAATCAGATTCCAAACTTGAACAGTACATCAAGTACCATTCAGGTGACGTTACACAGTACCCAGGCCCTTCTTTTAAGTAATTATACTTTTTGTCAAATAGATCCATTCGACACCGATTGAATGATAACTTCCTACGTATAAACATTTCCCTACTTTCAATAGCAGGGCCAATAGTATCACATCCATATTTTCTATACAAAGTAATAGCTGTATCAAAATCACCGGGTTTATTTAATGGAGTTGTAGGAAGAATTGTTAGTACAGTATCAAACTCTGGATACTGCTCTTTTATAACCGTTATAGCATGGACAAATGGTCTATTAGCAGCAGCTTGATCTGCATCCGGCCAATCAGGGCGCCGAATAACTTTAGCTCCATATGTTTTAGCTATCGCCTCTATTTCATCATCATCAGTAGAAACGAAAGTTTCATTAATCAGATATGAACATTTAGCATTAATCACAGACCAAGCTACTAACGGAACACCACAGAATAATTTTACATTTTTTCTAGGAAGACGCTTCGACCCACCGCGCGCGCAGATAATTGCTGCTGTCATTTTTGTTCCTTTTTTTCATAATTTTCTACTATTCTAGCATAGGTAGAATTTTCATATTTCAAGTCCATATTCTCTTTTTCTAAAGTAGCTATTGTTTTTGCCATATCAATAATAGTTTCTACAAAATACCCTATAACATTTTCTGATTTCATGTAAGATAATTCTCCTTTATTAATTTTAGAAACATCAATTCTTCAAGTCTACTCATATATCCAAAAATACTATTCCTAATATTTTTAGACTTTTGTAATGAGAACCTTTTTATACTGTTTTCTAATTTGTAAATATCTCTATGAATCATTTTCTACTCTCACAAGTATTTCTATCTCCATAAATAGAAGATACATAATTCAATGCCTTATAAATATCTGATGAATCCAAATCATTTTCAAATTTTATAGTAACTTTCATTAAAGCACAAATTATATCAGCATAATCATTTCCTGTAACCTCACACTCATAATTATAAAAACATGTTTCCATTTATTTTTCTCCTATATATTTATCTTTCTTAATATAAAAATCATAATCATCATCACCAGGCCATTTATATCCACATTCACAATCACTCGCTATACAACCACAAGGACCTACATCCTTAACAGAGCAACCGCAAGCACCATAATTATTAAAAAGCCCATCATATCTATTACGAATTAGATACTCAGCAATTATTGTTTTAATATCCATATTCACTCCCTTAATGCCTTTTCTATTTTTTCGTATAACCAACTTCGTATCAAAACCTTCTTACAATTATTACAGAATATTTCTTTATATCTTTTTCCACAATTAGTATAAACCTGCTCACATAATATCTGCTTTTTATGGTTACAAAACAATCGCTTTATAAATCGTAGCATTATACCTCCTTTCTAATCTCTACATTAACTATCTTCCATCCCTCCTTATAGCAATCATCTATAAATATTTCCTTAAACCTATTTTCTGAAACCCACCAGCCGCTCCATTGATAAACAATATTACCATTATCCAATATAAAATAACAAACCTCCTTCCCTATTGATAATTTTTGTAAACGCTTCTTAACAGGAATTATTTCAGAAATTTCTTTAGTAACTTTAACCTTACCTAAATACTTTCCATAATCTATAAAATAACACAACTTCTTAGCAGTATCTAATTTTTCAATAAATGCTATTCGATCATTTATTTCAATCATATTTTTAACCCTTTGCCCATTTCTTTCCTATAACAGTTTAATTTTACTTTATTCCTATTCCAACTATTCAATTCTATCCATTCTTTATTAGACTTCCACTTTCAGCAAAACTAGAATATTCAATATTTGATCTAAGTATAATTTTATATCTAGTAACTCTACCAGCAGGATATTCATCATCTAACAGTTCTAATGCTTCTAAATAATCTTCATCATTCTCATATTTATTTGTTTCAATCATAGTTCATCCTTTTTCTGCTCCTCCGATGTCCTGAATGAAATATTTATTAGCAATTAAGAATATTACTAATAATGGAAATAATAATGCTACCCCTACTGCCATTCTATATCCTAACGGATTCATACCAGTCATTATAGTATTCCCTAATGCTTGGGAAGATTTTATTAATCCTACTAATAATGTTTGCCTTTCAGGCGATTGCAATACTAACATCTGCCACAAATAATCACCTAGATATCCTATTGCAGTAAATAATGATAATGATGTAATAATAGGCTTACTCATAGGCATTACAATTTTATATAATATTTGAAACTCATTAGCACCATCTAACCGAGCACTTTCCAACAAACTTTTTGGAACTGTTTCAAAATAAACCCTAGCTAAATATAAATTGCCAGGAGAATATGCTACAGATAAAATGACTGCCCACATCGTTCCTGATAATCCCATTTTCTTTATTACTACATATGAAGGAATTACTAATGATATTCTAGGAATCATTATGCCTACCAATAATATTGCCCATAAAATCTTTTTATAAGGAAATTGAAAAAATGCAAATGAATATGCTGCCATTGAAGATAACAATACAGACAATAAAGTCCCTGATAATACTATAAGTATAGTATTTATTAACCACCGCAATAATGGGCTATCTAATAATCGTATATAATTCATCATGGTAGCATTATTAGGAATTAGATCAGGAGGCATTTTTACTACACCAGAAATATCTTGAAAACTCATCACTACCATGAAATAAACAGGCATTAGCATTATAAAAAATGTTAATATTAATAATAATTTTTTAATCATTTTATAACCATTTTACGTTATTTAGTTAACATTTCAGGATTTTCATGGATATTACCAATTATTTCACAATCATCATGAATTTTAGCATTCCTATTAAAATGAAAATCTACTTTAATTAAAAAACAACCAACATTATAAATAACAGGTCCGGATTCTGTCCATTTAACATTAAATGATTTTTGCTTTACAATATCACCTTCATAAATATCAGTTCCATTTTTATCTTTTCGCCCAATATATTGCTCAACCGTATTCATCCAATCAGTTTCCCATATAGGCGGTCCTGGTAAACCACCATTAATAGTTGGATAAAATTGAAAATAATATAGCTTACCAGTATCTGGATGGGGCGCTCTAAACTTTAATTCTCTCATTACTATTCCTTTTTATTTAAACCAAGAGATCAAGGTTTTCACGAATATTGCCAACAATATCATGACAATTCAAAGTAAATAAGAACATAGGTTTATCCATATTACTATCAATTGTAGGTAGATCAATAACTGGACAGCCATTTTCTAGTGCATAAATTGGCCTAATATATTCAAACTGTCCAATTTTTGTTTTTACTAAATCTCCAAAATAAGCACCTTGACCATGAAAATCATATAGACCAATAAATTGATCAATATCCTCGCCTTCATTATCATGGAAAAATGCTTCTAATGAATCATAATCTTTCGAATAAACATATCCAAGCGCTACTTTTTGATGTGGCTGTTTCTTTTGAAATGCTCTAAACTTTAATTCTCTCATCGTTCCCACCTTTTCTTTAATCTATATAATACTACGGCTACGACTAATAATATTATTGCTTGTGCCGCAGCTATTCCATATTTCCCGTATTCAAATCCTTGTTTAAAAATAGAAAATGCCATCGTCGAAGTATAATCATACGGTGCTAGTATATAAATAAATTCAAAAATAGTTAATGCTCCTAGAATAGTTCCAATCAGCATCATGTAGATAGTAGGAGCTATAATAGGAATAATTATCTTATTTTTTATTATTCTCCACGATGCTCCATCCATCATAGCAGCATCTAAATAATCTTTATTAACATTTTGAACAACTGCTAACAAAATAATAGTGTTACTACCTATCCCTGATAACATAGTAATAAAAGCAATTACGGGAATTGCAGTTAATCCTTGACCAAACCAATTTATAGAAGGAGCACCACATTGATTTAATAACCAATTTATTACACCATTAGATTGAAAAATCCATTTCCATGCTAATGAAATAATAATTCCTGCTGACAATACAGGAAGATATAGAATAATACGTGAAGTATCTTGCCATCGCTTAGACATTTTATATAGATTAAGTGCTAATGCTAAACTTAAAGCTATCCCTATTACTAATAAAACTGAATATACTAAAGAGTTGATAATAGCTAAAATAAAAGCAGGATCTTTAAATGATGAAATGTAATTATCTAAACCTACAAAAGTACTAGTAATAAAGTTAGTCTTATAAACAGATAACTGTATAACCGTAGCCAATGGCCACAAAGTGAAAAGTATAAAAAATATTAATGCGGGGATAAGTAATAAATATTTCAAAGCTTGTCCTTAATTTGTTTTAGTAATTCTTCTATACTATTAATACCTACTGTAATATTGTGATCTATATTTATCAATAATAGAATAATGGCAATAATACCTATACCAATAAGAAACATTTACTTCCTACCATCCAAGTCCATATCTGCATAGTTGATACTTTTAGACATATCTACAAATTCAATAATTACATCACCCATATAATCTCTATATACTCTTCGCACAACTTTTCGCTCACCACGATGCCTAACAATTTGCCCCGTGACTAATTTCATATTTCCCCCTTTCCTGGAGCATCTAGAACTATTTTATTCAAACATTCAATACAAATAATTAGTACATCTCCTCCTAAACATTCAATATGTGCCATAGTTTTATTTCTACCATTGTACATATCACATTCTACATCATCATCATAGAATAATACATTAGCATTGTTCATCATATCTCCTTAATTTAATTGCGCCTTATACAATTCTGTAGAGAGAATCCTAACATAACCATAAGGAAACTTGCTAGAAATAATTCCCCATTCTCTAAAATAATAAACGATTGAATATTTAAACTTTTCAGCAAAAATAAACTCTATCTTACTAACCATTATTTGTTACTTTGTTTTTATCAATTAAATCTTTTATCTCATCATAACACGGTCTACAAATCATTTCGTTTCGCGCATTTATCTGAATATATCTATTCCATTCTTCATCAGAAACATGAAACATTTCAGGCCATAACATACCACATCTTACGCAAATATTAGGATACAATATATATGGAACTCTTCCTTTATTCTCAAGAATCATTATCCATTGCTTTTCTTGTTCATCATTTAATCCATTTTCATATATTTCTATAGGCAAATAGGCAGTATCATAATTATACTTTCTTTTATCTATTAAATTTAATTTTTCATAGCAGCAGTCACAACTAATTAATTGTTTCCCACAAAAAGGACATCGTTCCATATCGCAGCCCAAGTGATGTATTTCACCTTCAGACACCCCACAATCATGGCAAGTATATATTTCTTTATCCATCATTTCCTCCAATAGTCCATAATTTCATTATAAGTCAATCTAGACCCATGTTCAGGCCCATGAATATAAAAAGGAATGCCATCAATTTTTTTATACTCATTATACAAATTGCATATTTGGTCATAAATATCATACCTATCATATAATTTCTTATAATTACCAAAATTACCAACATCAAAATGCCTAACTCTTTTATTAGCCCAACGTTTCCCACGTACTCCATATTCATCATACTTAATAATAGGAACATGCTTAAAACTTCTGCTCATTTTATACTCCTTTGGGGCATAATGGAATTGAACCACTACTCTCTTGCTTATCAGACAAGCGCTTTGCCCATTTAAGCTAATGCCCCATAACGGCCCTATCTACATCATAGGACCGGGCCGCGTTCGGCGTGCCATTGCCTCTCTAGGATTTTTCAGGAACTCCTAGATATTTACTACTTTACTGCTGATAACTTCTTTTCATATTCCTTAATAGCAGCTTCTGGGGTGATCTTAAAATTCAATACCTTCTGCAAAATAGGGAACTGAAGTGCTCGTCTTTCGGTGAAACGAGGATCAGTAATCCCACAATCATAAATACCATTTTCCTGAGCGATCCTCATCGTAGCTAAAACATGAGGACCTACAGGCGGAGTAGCATCGACGCGATTAGGGACGGTAAATGCCCATTTTGAATTATAGCTCTGAGAAAAAACGCCGTTAACATATTCTACCCAACGAGAAGCGATCTTGTTTACTTCATCATTAGGCGAATTCCATACTACATATGCACCCGTCATCGCATACCCGGGAACCTTTGCTACTCCAGGACCACGAGGGAACGGAACAAATACATAATTAAACGGCTTCTCAATAATTTTCTGATTCATTGCAGAATTAAAATATATATCCGTCCATGCAGTAAAAAATGCTGTAGCTGCAAAGTTTCCCTTAGACCATTCCAAGGCATAGTCATCATCAGTTAGCGTAGAAGCATTAGGCGGAATATACCCATTCTTCGCTAACGTCTGATAAAATTCATATACCTTAGCTCCCCCAGTCTTCGCGATGACTGAGTTATTATAATCATTATTTACATAATAATGAGCACCGAATGCTTCAAACCAATTATGCAAAAGATAATCACCACTCTGGTTTGCGGCAAACATTCCTGTAGCCCACTTCTTCCCACCGTACTTCTGCTTAACAAGTTCAGCCATCTTTAGAAAATCATCAACAGTCCAATCCCACTTAACAGTAAAACCAATTTCCTTCATAACATCTAGATTAATACACATTCCCTGGGTATGAGCAGGAATCGGCATGCCTAGAAGATTTCCATTACGAGTATATTGCGCAAGGATTCCCTTCTGGTATTTATCCAAATCCCTAACATACTTATTTAGAGGAAGAGCAAACTCAGGAACCATATACTTAGATGCTCGCACCATATTATCATACATAATATTAGGCGGAGTGCCAGCAGCAATCATAGCATCCATCGTCAATGCAGCGCCTGACGATAGATCCATCTGAAGCATCGTAACTTTAATATCCTTATCAGGAAAATCATTCTTAACCTTTTCCGTAGCATATGCATTTAGATCAGTGCCATCAGGACCAGCACCAAGTCCTGAAGCTAAAACAGTAATATTAATCGGCGCAGCAAACATACTCATAACAAAAAACATGCTTAGCAATACTGTAATACCTTTCTTCATAGTTTCTCCTTAATTATTTTTGAAACTCATTATCAAATGGTACAAAACAAGTACTATAACGAGTTCCTGGCTCTTTAAATTTAAATATCCAGCCTCCTGGCACCCTAACAATAGTATTAGTATAAGGATCAAATTTATCACCATCACGATAATAAACAAGTTCTTCAAACAATTCTAATTCATAAATACTTTTCATCTCCACACTCCTATACCATGCGTACAAGGATTCTTCAATAATGGCTCTCCTACTTTTCTACCTCCTAATAAATAGTATTTATTGTACTTTACTGTTCCCTCCTTACAATAACTTTTATAATGATCCCAATCATTTTTATACTGTACTTTGCCCGGACGATTAGTTAACATTTTTATAACCCTTATTTTTAATATAGTTAATAGGTCGCCAAAACAAATTACCAATAATTGTATGCCAAGCCTTAAATAAAAATGTTTTTATATAATGCTTTTTTGCCCATTCCTCTCGCTTTTTATACCATTCAGTATTTGCAATATCTTCTAATTCATTTTCATCATCAATCATCTTTTTAGCATTTTCTAAACATTCATCATAAATGCCTTCTTCTTTTAGAAAACCATCTAAGCTACTTCCTGCATGTTTGCTTCCCATTTCAATTCTCCTAACAAAAATAAGCTACTAATATAAATGCTACAATAAAAACAATACCAATTACAAAACCTACTACGAATCCTCGCCTATAAATGCTTTTTTCATTAGGGGTTAAATTCATCTTGCACCGCCTTGAACTCATTATTAATAGCATAATGGTTACGTATAGAATTAAGACTATCTACGATTCTCTCCGCCCAAACTTCATCATAAATCTCACCTAAAACTAAATCACACTTTTCATTATGCATAATAATTTTCATTATTTCACCTCACATTCTATTTGGGTAGGGCTTAGAAAAAATCCTTTGCTTTCATCTTTATCATACGGCGATACACAATAAATATAAGCATTGTATTGAGTATTTAAAGTAATTATTTTAACAATTTCACCTGTATGGGTTTTCACTTTCATACCATCTTTCAATTCAGATCGATTCACATTATTCCTCCTTAAAAATCATATTTCTTGCAAATACCTTTCATAAACTTAAATACCTTATTAGATAAAAATATCCTTTGATACCATTTCATATCTAAAATACTCATTATAAAATCCTCGGCTTCATTATATCTATTATTACATTGCTCATATTTATTTAATAACCACTTGAAATCTTCTTTCTCTTTATCTGTAAATTCCACAACTAGTCACCTTTATAATCTTTACCAATCTGTATTTCAAAATACCAAATAATCCATTGAATAGAAATATGAAAATGCCAAGGAGCTTTATCACTTTTATGCCAATGCTTATGTAAATAAATAGTCACATAAGGAATAATATCAATTTGATCTTCATATTGTCCATATCTAATAATTTGCATATTAAACCTCCTTGTTTGAATCTTTTATTATTTCTTTAGGAATCATCATTCCTAATTGGAAAATGATCCATCTAAACTCTATAAATGTATTAATGTATCCGCCAGAAATAATTAATGAAGGTAGGATTTCTATTTCCCAATAGCCCAATCCTTTTTTACTATTCAATTCTGGAATAATTACATTAGCATAAAAATGTATTTTCCCATCTTCAAAATCTTTTTCTTCCATATCAAACCTCCTTAACTTTGCTAACTCCATCTTTCCCCATTGACACTTCAAAAACTTTATCTGATACTTCTAATAGATTTTCTGAACCAATACTATTATTCACTATTATAAACTGTAAACCTAACTTTTTTGACAAACTTTTAATTACTTCAAATCCTAATCTATTCAATTCAGCTGGTTGAAGATTTTTTAATGGCTCGTCTAAAATAATAATATTATCAGTTTTTCCTATTGACCATAATGCAATACGTAATGCCAGAGCAGTCAAGTCGCACAGTCCACCCCCATTCTGTTTTAATGGATCGCGTTCATACCCATCTTTAGTTTTATATACAAGACGAACAGCAGTTCGATTTCGTTCAATAGTAAAATCAATTACAAAATCATACCTACCAGGGAAAGTTGCATCAAGTAACACCTGCACCACTGGCTCTAAGTTAAATTTTAATTGTTCTTGCGTAGCTTTTGCCACTTGCTGGATAAATACTTGGGCTTCTTCAATTGCTATACTTCTAATTGCTAACTCTGATAATTTATTATCAATAATATTCTTACGCTTTATCTGAGCTTCTACCTCACCACGCTTTTTAGTAATTATTTTTTGATAAGAAGATATATTATTCATTCTAAGTTAATATAAGAGCCATCAGAACTATTTCCACCACTGACCAATGTAATATAATTGCCATTTTCAAAAACTATTTTATATCTTTCACTTTTACCAAAATCAGTATATTCAATTTCTTTTGCCCTAATCATTAATCTAAATAATTCCCAAGCATCATTATGCTTTTCATTCGTAGCATTTTTCATTCTTCTACGTCGCCCTAATTCATTTTTAATAATAACTCTGGATTATTATGTACATTACCAATAACCTCAGTTAACTTTGATTGTAACAATTTATATGATTTTTTAGTACTTGACCCATGATGGTATCCCGCATAAAAACAGCCATCTCTAAATTGAACAATTTCTTTTTCTTTTCTACTATTTCTATTTATTAATACTATATCTCCTTCATATATCTCTCTATTATTTTTATCATCAACCTCACTATATTTTTCATAATCACAATAAAGCTCATCTAATCTATTACCTCTACTTTTTATCAAATCCTCCAAATAAAAATAATATGATTCATTCCCAATCTTAGACCACGCTCTATATTTATTTCTCATTCTTCTACCTCGCTCCAATCTGCGCATTTTTCAAGTTCATTATATAGCTTTTCGCGTTCCTTTTTATCTTTTTCAATGCTCTTACGATCTTTTTCTTGTTTGGCTTCAACTTCTGTAGCAATATCACCTTCAATACCAAAATCCTTTAATAACTTTTCTTCAATACTTTGCTTCCTGCCCTCGGCCATTGTAGATTTCTTTTTAGAAGCTTCAATTGAAGAACGAATTTGTTCAAACTTAGCAGCAGTCATTTATCTGTCCTTATAAATTTAAATGGTCCTTTCATTTCCCATACAGAATCTTCCATATCATCTCTAGCTTGCTTTCTCCACTTTAGCAAATCTTTATTTGCGGCTATTGAAGACTTATATACATGAATGCCATCTAAAGGATCATCAATAATCCATATTTCTTTTATTTTCATTTATTCCTCTCCCTTTATTGCGCACAATTCCCTAATCATCTTTACAGTTTCTTTAGACAATTTCTTATTTACCAATAATCCATTTTCAATATTACTAAGAAAATCCAGCTCCACAGCTTCATTCTTTTTCAATTTTTCTACAAATGCCTCTATATGATTTATTCTTTCAGTTTCTTCAACGAGGTATCCATCCTCGACCATAGCAATATTATCATTTAAATATATCCTTTCAACTATTTCATTTTCAGTATTTACATAATAAACAGACGGCTTGTAACTTTGCTCATTTACCGATTGCCTTATAGTAGTTCCGGGATTAACAATGTGCTTCCCATTTTTTTCATAATGGAATGCGGAATGATTATCGCCTAAAAAGATCCAATCCACATCAGGATATTCTTTTAATAATTCTTGAGCGCTTATTGCCTGTACATTCGGGGGCATCGATTTAATATTTTCAAATACTAATCTATGCTGGAATAATAATCCTGTTTTCTTTCCTTGCACTTCACAATTAAAATGATTCCATTGCCCATATTCTGACATTCCTTCAACTATTTTATTATGTTCCTTAGCCATCGTCATAAAAATACCAATAGAGCTATTAGAAACATTTTCTATTGAATGATAAGGAAGTTCGTGATTTCCAGCTAAGAACAATACCTTGTTATTTATTTTAGATAATTCCTCAATCATCATTGCTATAATTCTTGCGGGGCAATTCGGTGAATCATAGGTATCACCTACAAGTACTAGATTGCAATTTTTATTATTTGCAATAGTTACTATTTCATTAATCATTAATCGCTGGGTTTCTTCCCAATTATCATCTATGCGACATCTTGGCCGATCTTGCCTTACGTGAAGATCGGCGGCGCAAATGAATTTAGACATTATTTATTTTCCGTTTAATTATATCAATACAAACTTCATTCACTAAATCTTCATTCGGTTTATTTGGTAAACTACTATGAATATATGCTTCCTCGCATAATTTGAATAATCTATCTGATTCTGTTTTTACTTGATCTAAAGTCCATTCACCTTTCTTAATTTCTAGTAATTGTGTTGCATCATTTTTACGTTCTACATATAAAATACCTTCAGTTAAAAACTCAATTCCCATTCGTAACAATCTAATTAAATGTGCTGCATTCTTACAATCATATCCATATTTTTCTACTAACTTTTTTCTTTTTTCTCCCATATACCCATCAAAAGCCATATGAGTCATTCTGTGAAATTGTCCGTGAGCATACCCACAGAAACTATGATAAACACTTTTAGAAGAAAAAGCATCTTTAATTTTTACTAATTCTTTCCAAGCATCATTTTGGTAAATAATATATCTTTCATCTAGCCACAAAGCAGATAATACATTAGGATTGCCTTTTATTAATAATCCAACTATTTTCAATAATTCATAATAAACACAATCCCATTCTTTATACCATTTTTCTCTAACGTCTTTATACTTATTAATACCTAAGTAATGAGAAATTGGATTTATGTAAACACCTATAAGATCTTTATCATCAATACTATTAGGATCAGTATTAGGTACATACATCCCATTAGCAATACTTCCACGATATCCTAAAAATATTAAATCATCAGGGATCAATTCTTTCTTTTCAATGTCTGATAAACCTTTCATCTTATTCCTTCAAACTTCTTTTTCAATAACAAATACTCTTCATATTCGTCTTTCAACCTTTTCTCTTTCCTTTGCTTCTTAATGTTTTCTTCTTCGAGCTTCTTTTTTAATTCAGCTTCTTTCTTTTTATTATTCTCAATTTCCATATAATTATCGATCCAAAAATATGATAAATCAAATTCACATCTATCCTGTTGGCTATCTTCATATTTATAATAATTACAATACATACAAAATATTTCTTTACTTCCGTCCACACTATTTTTAATTTCAAACCAGCTATCAGAATCATACTTATCAAAAGTATCATATTCAAAAAGAAAGCCAATATTCTTAGCTATTTTTATGGCAATATTAAAAATGTTATCTCTAATTTCATTTAGTTCAGATTCCTTAATATCGTAATTCTTAAAATAATCTCTGTCTATTTGCATTTATCCTCCGATAACTTCTTACCACATGTCGGGCATCGCTCAGGCAGTTGCTTTTCCAATTCAATAACTTCTTTAGCATAGCGCTTCACATCATCACAAGCAATTTTCCAGTAATCTAAACTTTCTTCCAATTCACTATATTTTTCTTCTTTACCTACTATCTTATCATTCAATACTTCTATCTTGTCAATCAATTCTTCAGCTATAGAAAAATCCGCCATTCCTATAATACTATTTTGTTCTAACCACTCAGAATACAGATTTTGTAATCGCTCATATTTTTCAATTTTTCGCTCTAGCGATTCCTGTATTGAATTAATTTTTTCTATAATAGGAACGGCGGATAAAATTGCTTCTTGACTATCTATTATATTGATACTTTCTAAATATTCATCTAAAAGATTAGATAATTTTTCATATTCACTTTCTGACTCTTCTATCCTATCATCTAATACTACTATTTTATTAACTAATTTTTCAGCATTATCTAACCAATCAAATTTTGCAATTTCCTTATTAATATCATTTAATTCTATTTCTAATCGCCTCTTCTCCTTTAATGTTTCTAAACGCTTGCTATCTGCATTCGATAGTATTTTATCAATTAAATCTAACCTAATTGTACTATTAAAAAATCTAGCAACTTCTCCTGAGCTGCTTGATAATAAAAAGCTAGGATCAAATTGTCCTTGGAAATTGACTTCATCCAAATTAAACATTTTAGTAACAATATCAGGAACGCTTGTACCTATTGCTTCTAATCTATTATCTAAATTATTATTCAATATATAGCCATTAAATTTTTTCTTTTTATCATCTACTTTTATAAAACCATATCTTCGCTCAATTACTCCTTTATCAGTAGTAACCTTAACAAAAGTAGATTTTATTGGCTCGTATTTGTCATCTTTATTCCAATCAGAGACATCAGCATTTTTTTCACCTAATAAAGGCCGATTATGTATTGCCCAGTATAAAGCGCGAAGGAGTGCGGTTTTCCCTGAATCAGAAATTCCTACTATAGAATTGATTCCTTTGGAAAAATTGAGAGTTACTTTTTTATGACTTTGGAAATTCTGGATAAAAAGTTCTTGGAACATTATTTTTTATTGTCTACAATATCTAAATAACCAATAGGAAGATACTGCATTATGTCTTTTTTAATACTTTCAACCAAATCAAAAAACTCTTTTTCAGTCAATATATAACAATCAGCCCTAACTAATTTATAAGGAAGAGAACCATTGTATTCATCTGTAATTATTTTTTCAGAAAAGAAATTTTGTTTGTGACTGATATCATTAGCTAATCTATGAGATAGCTGGTCTATGATTAAATACTGCTGCTGTTCTTCAGATATTCTTGATTGTTTATATTGATTTAAATCTATTCTATATTGGGCAATTAAATGCAAACCATCAATATTCAATTTTCTACTCCTTACGGTATTCCGTTCAGGTTACTATCTAATATATACTATAAGTGATAGAAAATAAAGTAGTTACAAATGAACCCACAGAATCCAAGCAAACCAGCAAATACAAAATCCAACATTATCATCATCTAATGAAATAGCAAAAGTAGGAAACAGATAAAAATATTGATATTGCTTAGTAAATTTAAATACATTAATTAGCTTCATCTGTCCTCCTTGTTCTATAACCATACGCCTTCAGGATAAACTTCAAAATTAGTAATCTTGCCACATCCAAGACAAGTATACCTATATCGCCCAGGTTGGAAACCAGTCATAGTAGGAGGATTGTGTTCAGGATGAAAGCAAGAAACCAAAGTGGATTTATATGAAAGTATATTGTTATCATATAAATCGCCAATTCTTTCTAACATCTATTTCCCCTTACCTAAATTATCCAAAAACTCGTTTATTTCTGAACCTTCTTCAAACTCTTCTACATCCTCATCTACCAATTCACAAGCTTCTGAATTATCAAAATCCAAATCAGTATTATCAGAATTATTAGGAATAAACTCTACTTCGTCATTTTCATAAACTATAATTGATCCATAACTACAAGCGTATTGTTTATATTTCATTAACATTTGATTATCACTCCTACCAGCAATATAACCCTCTTTCCATATTGGCCACCAATCTGCCACAATTCTATCTTCCCATTCAAGCATTTCATCATCTTCAAGCTCTGCAAAGCCTATTTTATTTTTAGCATATTCTGCAAATTCATCCCATCCATAACGATCGGCCATTCTAGGTTTATTTAACATCTAATTATATCCATAAATACCAGAAATCTCTTCCATCAATTCTTCAGGAGTATCGGCTTTATAATACCCGACAATAGAATGATATCTCATAACTCTGCAATAAAAGTTATTATCCTTATACCAGCAAATACCATGAAATTCCCAACCAGGATATGAAGCTTTCAAATTATTATTCTCAATCAATTCTTTTTCTATATCTTTATTCACTTCATGATCAAAATTAGACATTAGTTCATCACTTGCATCATCCATATTTTCAGTAGGATCAGCATCAAAATCTACTAGCATCTATTCCTCCTAATAAAACGCGGCCGGTTACGGAGTCCGGCTTACTCTAGAAAAATACCTCGGCGCTCCTAAGCAACGGTTTCATAAGTAGAGCTTCAGGTACACTTACGTGTTTACATAAAACCCTCAGCCCTTTCCTCTACATATATTATATACCTTCTACCAACTTTTTACTCAAGTTCATCAATCATTTTCATAATTTCATCTGTAGACTTACCCTGAAGATCAGCATCCTGCTTCATAGCAAGGATTTCCATAAGCTTCTGCTTCTTTTCCTTACGCTCTTTCCTAAGCTTCTTATCCAAAGCTTCTTGCTGTTTTACTTCTACAATATGTTTAACGATATCGACCTGAAGAGCAGTCATAGCATCTTCATCTGACTTCTTGTCAAGTAATGATTCCTCTTGTACCAATCGAAGCTTTGCCTTCAATCCTTTATAAATAAAATCCAATTCTTCAACTGTCAGATCCCACAAATCTTCAGCCGAGCAGACTCCCTTGTAATTAAACCGCATCTTCATTCGTACAGCTTTCTCAAACATGATTCCTCCTAAAAAATAATTTTTAAGGTCCGCTTAATATGACCTTCTACTCTACAAACAAGTGAATTGCGCTTCGTGGAACTAAATCCAATTCCTGATAACTGATCTGAAACATCTTCAACTCTCATTTTACTACCAAGTGCTTCAAACACTCTCTTATGAATCATAAATTCTTCTAACAGATATTCATTGAAAAATCCATTAGGACTTTCATCATTAATACAATTTTTCAGCATAAAGAAATAATGTCTATTCCCAATTCCTTCCTGCAAATCCCAATAATTAGGAGAATACATGCAGACAGACACAGGATAAAATTGATTAGTCAAAAGTCCCCATGCTGTTTTAGAAGAAGTAGCTGATGGCAAAAGTTCAATTAACTTAAATCCATCTCTTCGACTATATTCAACTTTTGCAACTTGGATTTTTTCATCCTGCCGAAGCTCTTGATTATACTCGAAAGAAAATACTTGCCCATCAAATTCTATCTCTGCTGAGAATCCTGTTCTACCTCCCCTATTATAGTAATTATGTACGAAGAAAGAATACATGCCTTCTTTCATCCTAGATTGATCGCTCCATGTAATATTTTCAACCGCAACTTTATTCTCTATTTCTATTTCAGGATTACGAATATCCACATCTAAGCTACCTGAAGTATTAAAACTATTTTTTCTAGCATAAAAAATTTCATTTCCATTCGGCTCAATACAATGAGCATCGAAATCATTATTATTCTTACCATCGTCATTCCATTGAATAGAAAATCTCAATACTCCTTCTACATCTCCACCAGCCGCCTTCACTCGCTCTTTCATAGAATCTGTAATATTTCCTGAATATGCCCATGAAAATCCATTATTCCATTTAAACAATGTTTTACTATCTTTTACTTTAGGGGCAATCAGCGAAACTAAATTAGGAGTATGTCTATTTTCAAATAGTACTTCTAACTTTTTAGTAGTAGGGATAACGTCTTTAATAAAATCATCTATAGCAATTTCTTCTATCCTATCAAAACTCTTAGGATTAATAGAAACACCTTGAGACATTTCATCAAATACATTTCCAGTCATTCTTTTTGCAGAATCTTTATTAGCAAATAATACATTGGGCTTAGTAATATCATCTAACGTAGCATACCGACGAGATAAAGAATCCACAAGACCTAATTCTTCTAACTTTTTCTGGGCTTCCTCTAGCATCTTTTTAGTGAATATTGCCTTCGGACGTTTATAATTTGATGGAGCTACGAGAGCTTCATATTTCCTAACAGCTTCATCCAGATCTACATCATTAGTAACATCAGTTAAAAGCGTTCCGATACTATGATTGCGAATTTTTCCAATAACAGGACCAACTAAAACTGATTGCTCCCAAAGATAATTTTCCTTAACATCACTAGAAAGCTTGTTATATTCTTTATGATACTTCAAAAATTGTTTAAGAACGCTTTGCCATTCTTCGCCTTTATATAGAGAATTCTGATTAATAAGCTCCAAGACAGCTGAAATTGCATCTTCTGAAATTTCTTCTAATGATCGCTTAAATACATTCCTAATATCTCGCATTCGCCCCATAATTGTTTCATTACTATCACTAGATATATTTACAAACTTATCAGGAAGCTTAATATACAAATGTTCCCATACTTTTACTTTATCTTCAGCCATCTCTCTATTTTTATCAATTCCAAATGTATTAAATCTAGTAATAAATATATCAGATACTGCATGAGACTTAATAAAATTAGATAATGCTTTTACTACAGGACCAAATACTTTATCATCAATTTCAAAATCCCAAATAGTAGTAATAATACTGTTTTTAATAGTTACCACATTACCAAATGATTTTATAAAATGCCTGCATGCCGAGCAATCATATTCTCTCTTTTTTCTATAAATATCATTAGTACCAGTAGGGAAACTATCCAAATATACTTCCCATAATTTGTCTTTATCAATATCTACTACAAATAGAAAATTAGTCCCATCAAACATCGTAGCAATATGCTTTTGCATCTTCGCCTTAAACTGTCCAAATGTCATATATTCTCCTTATAACTATTATATACGATCTTACAACTTTTTACGCAGTTTCTGTAAAAATATTTCAACTATTTTTCACCTCCTATATAGCAAACATGCCCAGCTTCTAAAAGGGATACCTCTATATATTTCATCATTTTCAATAAGTCTAGTAAATGACAAATATTTATCTTTACACTCAATTATCGCTGACTGATTATTCAAAACCTTAATTATAGTAGCAAAATGAATATTATCAGATAATCGCAAAGTCATCCCTTCAGTCATAATTTAACCCAAAAAATACAAAACAGAATAACTGCTGCTAAAAAATACCATTCAATCACTGCTATTATCTTAGATACTACCCCTGCATTATTTCTAAAAAATAAAAATTTATTCAAATACTTACCAATAGTCTTATTCACTTATTCCTCCCTTAAATTATACTCTTCAATCATTCCTTCAGCTTTATCTTTATCTTGATTAGGAAGTAATAAAAGCTGATTTTCCTCATACCAAGAAATATTATCTACCACTTTATTATTTTTTATCATATAAAGCGAATAACTATTGATATCACTTCCTCCAAATAATTGTGAATATGTTCCATCAACTATAGCATCAAAATTAGATTCAAAATGACTCATAAACTCTGGCATTTCCTTACATACATGGACAAAAGATAATTTGCCAAATTTCTGTTTCATTTTCCTTCCTTAATATCTTCCAATTCTATATCTTCCCAAGTAGAAATTTCTGATTCGAAAATCCTTCTTCCTACTTGATCTATAGAAACAGCCTTTTGCCTTATCTCACCTGTTAACTCATTAAACAAGTTCACTACAATAGTATCTTCAGGTCTGTCACTTCGCAAATAGTTTACATTTGAAGACTCAATTTCTACTATCCAAGGAAATGCAATCCGCTTATTCTGTTTTCTGGTACTCATCTTTACCTTCCTTAATAAAAGTTTCACATTTCTTAGGAATAACGAAAGCTGTAAATACTACACCATTTCCAATATCATTTTGACTCATCCTAGCATTAATAAATGAATCATTATCAAATCCTAAAGGTACAGCATCATCACCATAATAAACAGCATCTAAACCATTTTCTAAATACCATCCATATGTTTTCTTGCAGGAGCATTCTTTAAGTCTTTTAGATAAATTAAAAACATCTTTACAATTCTTACAATATAATAATTTCATTTATCCTCCTTAGTGTTATTCAAAGTCTCGAAAGCAATATCTGTTGGTATCTTTAACACTTGTCCCGCTAAAATCCAATCATCTTCACTTGCCCAAGTATGATAACATTTCTCTATGGGGTCAAGCGAATACTGTTCTACTGCTGACCTAATATCAGTATAGGACATATTAGCAATATGTTCTAATGCTGCTCTATATATTTCAACTAGAGCTTCTGCTTTATTCAAATAACTCTTCATCTACTTACTTCCTTATTCATAAACAGCTTTATCCAATACTTCATTAGTCCTACATTCAAAACAAATCATTCTACGTTTATATCCAATAAAAGGTCTTTTACATATGATACAAATATTTTCATAATTACCATTTTCTAATGACTTATCATCTTCCCAATCCCGTCCAGGATAATATTTATAAAACATTGCTTACCACCCATTCTTAAAAAGCATATTTGCAAACTTGTACACAGGAATAATAGCTAACTTATCTTCCGGAAAATTGCTTCTAAAGAAACTATACAAACCTGATTTCTTTAGTGATTCATCTAACAGCATCCTATATTTTATATCTTTTACAATTTGAACATCAATTTTTACTTCTTGACTTCCATAATGATAGCATTCCATTATACTTTCATCATGATTTTCATACCCAGGTCTTGCAATAAATCCTGCTTTTCTCAACGCTTCATCTAATGATTTTTTACCAGTATTATTAGGAAGTTCAATCATAAAATCATAATCCGATCCATCTTTACTATTCCCAAAATACCTTGATCCAGTAGGCACAAAAGTAAATTGAGAATTTCTAATAAAATCAATCCCTTTGTCTAAAGTGCTTTCACCCTTAATCATCTAATCCTCCTTTTTCCTGCCTTCCTTGCATCTGATATTATGACCCATGCCCAAAAAATCTAGATTTATTTCAATCTTAAAAGGAGCACTAACCCATTCCAATTCACTAACAATTATCGTATCATCAAACATTTTCTTTCCTCCTACCTAAAAACATAAATACCGCCAATGCTGCTGGACTCAATATATCCACGCTGCTTATTTTTTCTTCTTTTTATATTTCATACCTTTATTATGTCCTTTTCTAGCGTTAGGATTGCTTTGCAAAAATAATTTAACGCCTAATTTTCTTTTTTCTATGTACTCATTACTTTGTTTCCGTTTATATTTTGGTATTTTTGCCCATCTTGCCTTTGCAGATTCACTAGAACGCTTTCTTGTTTCTTCTGATCTCTTTTTACCTAAAATAGCATAATGCAATTTCTTTTTAGTTTCTTCTCTAACCACAAAACCCTTATGTCCTTCTCCTAAATGTTTCAGATGCTCTTTAGAAAATGGCGGCCTTGTTCTTCCTTTTAACCTAGAAACAAACCCTTCAGCTTTTAATCTTTTCCAAGCTCTTTTGACAGCTTCTCCCAATAATTTTCTTGTTTTTTCTGAAGGTATGATACCATTTGATCCTAAATTACCTCCTTTTGCTATATTATATCCTATTTCTCTATCTGTAGAATTATAGAGTTTTATATAATATATCTCCCATCTATTCAAACACTTACCTTTATAACAAGTATGTAGCACCCTTACCTTAAAGTTTTCTTTTCCATATTTTTTAATTGCTAGTATAATTGCTCTACCACTCCCTAAATAACTCCTAATAAACTTTTTGCTGTGTTTTTGTCCAATATAAATCTTTCCATTAACTAAGCATGTAGTCATATAGATATACCCAACCATGAAATTATTAAATAAAAATCCTTATTGGAGCGGGCCGCCGGGCCTTCATAGCATTGTGGGAATGCCATTCGCTCCAATAAGGATTCTACTTTCTCCCACATAGTATTTAAGAATACCTCCGGCGAAGCATCCCTATAATACAATTATATCGGTTTTGCATATAAAAATAAAACATGATCACTCCTTCTTTTTAAGAAACAAGAAAATAGCCAAACATATAGGACTCATGATATCCAAAAAAACAGAAGGGAATAATGAAAAAACAAATTGTGTATAACTTTTATCTAAAGAAATTATTCTACCAAACAAAGTATAAAAATCTGGAATGCTTTTCAATTCAATTTTAGGTTTTATATTCTTATTAAACAATTCTACCTTTTTATTCCTAACTACAATCAGCTGCTTGTCTATATTTTCAATGTCCTTATTAATAGTATTTATCCGTATCTGAGCATCATAAAATATTACCGATTCTTTAGAACGTTTATCTTCACTAAAAAACTGGTCCATATTTTTCATAGAACTAATAATAAATAACAATGGTTTTTCTTGTTCTAGTAGAATGTTTTTCTCATCAATTAATTCTTTTTCATTAACAATTAAATCATTATATTCCGTGCTTTCTATTGTAATAGAATCTATTTTGCTCTGTTCCTTAGCAAAAAATAAAGAATATTGCCCCGCCGCAGTTGATAAAATTGAAAATGAATTAACAATAATCCAAAGTAGCAAAAAGAAAAGTGATATAAACCACTTAAATATCCCCATCTTACTTTTTATAATATAAATCATAGTTTCAAATGCTGATGTAGAAAACAATACAATTAATGAAGAAAGAATTACAGCTAATACTGAATTGAGATTATCATTAGCCCAAATAAATGTATAATAAATACTAATAATCATAGATAGAACACCTAAAAATGCCATCACATATCTAATAATACTAAATGACCTATCTTGCTTAATAGGAATTGCTACTTTATTACCTAATAATGCATCATTTATTTTATCTTCTAAGTTTTTGGGCTGATATTCCCCTACTGCTACTTCTACAAAATCTTGTTTACTCTCTTCTACTGTTGTGTCTATATAATCATTAGGATTATAATTAATCTTATCAACTCCCAATTGTTTTTCTTGCTCTGCAAATTCTTCATCCGACATGTTTTTAGTTTCTGCAATCAATCTATCCAATAATACTAATTTATCTTCCTTCTCAACAAAATCATACCAATTTTCGCCTTTCTTTTTCAGATACCCAATTTCTACTAATTGCTTCAATAAGTTAG
>Ga0172380_10002017_pt1 | contig 33085 bp, 25 predicted proteins | sample Leawe162metaG_FD_119747 | JGI IMG/M metagenome (GOLD analysis project Ga0172380, IMG submission 119747) | Leachate microbial communities from a municipal landfill in Southern Ontario, Canada - Leachate well 162 metaG | ecosystem: Engineered > Solid waste > Landfill > Unclassified | place... | reverse complement strand
GCCCTCGGTCCCCGCATCGACCAGCAGCGCCTCGACGACGCCCTCATCGACGGCCTCGACCTCCATGGTCGCCTTGTCGGTCTCGATCTCGGCGATCACGTCGCCGGCCTTGACCGTGTCGCCCGCCTTGACGTGCCATTTGGCCAGCGTCCCCTCCTCCATGGTCGGGGACAGGGCGGGCATGAGGATCTCGATCATCACCGATCTCCCATGGTGACAAGCGCCGCCGCGGCGGCTTCGACAATCGCCCCCTCGTCCAAACGATAGAGGCCGTAGAGGTCGGGGACGTCGCCCGACTGGCCGAACCGGTCAACGCCGAGGGGCGACACCCGGTGACCACGCACGCCGCCAAGCCACGACAGGGTCGGCGGCGGGCCGTCGATCACCGTGACAAGGGCGGCGCGGGGACAGAGCGCCGACAACAGGTGCTCGGCGTGGGACACCTGGTCTCGGCCACGGGCTCTCGCGGCCATGACCGCGCTCCAGTCCCGGTGCAAGAGATCGGGGCTGGGCACGGCCAGAAGGCCGGCGTCCGGCATGTCCTCCCGGATCTTGTCGAACGCGGACAAGACATCCGGCGCGACGGCGCCGGCATAGACGAGCGCCAGATCGGCGCCTTCCCCCGGCGGAACCTGCCAGTAGGCGCCGCGAAGGAGGTCGCCGAGCTGACCTTCGTCCAGGCGTCGCTCGGGTTGCTCCAGGGTCCGGGTCGAGAGGCGCAGATAGACCGAGCCGCCATCGACGCTTTGCATGTGGCTGAACGCCCAGCGCATGATCTCGGCCAGTTCATCGACAAAGGCCGGTTCGAAGTAGGTCAGTCCGGCCTGGGCCATGCCGATCAGCGGCGTGTGGATCGACTGATGGGCGCCGCCCTCGGGCGCCAGGGTCAGGCCGCTGGGCGTCGCCACGAGCAGGAACCGGGCGTCCTGGTAACAAGCATAGTTCAGGGCGTCGAGGCCGCGGTTGATGAATGGATCATACAGCGTGCCCACGGGAATCAGCCGCTCGCCGAACAGGTCGGCCGACAGTCCCGCGGCCGCCAGCATCAGGAACAGATTGTGCTCGGCGATGCCCAGTTCGATGTGCTGCCCGGATGGACCCATGGTCCATTTTTGAGGCGAGGCGATCGCCGCGTCCTTGAAGACGTCCCGGCGGTCCTGGCGCGTGAAGAGGCCGCGCTGGTTCACGAAGCCGCCGAGGTTGGTCGATACGGTGACATCGGGAGAGGTCGTGACGATGGCGTCGGCCAGCGGGCCGCCCGCCCGCGCCAGGTCGTTGAGGATCTTGCCGAACGCGACCTGGGTTGACTGCCGTCCTTCCGGAAGCGGGAAGGTCTCGCGGTCAGGAACGGCAACCACCGGCGCGCGATCAGCGGCCCTTCGGGATGCGAACGGAGTCGCGGCCAGGAAGACCTCATACTCGGCCGCCGGTCGCGGCAAGCCTGAGAACCTTTCCCACTCAGCCTCTCGCGGCACGCCGACAGCATCCTGGAACGCGGCCATCTGCGACACGGTCATGAGGCCGGAATGGTTGTCCTTGTGGCCCTGGAAGGGCAGGCCGACACCCTTGATCGTGTAGGTGATGAACAGGCGCGGACGCTCGTCGCCGACCCCGTTGAACTCCTTGAGCAGCAGGGGCAGGTCGTGACCGGCCAGGTTGGTCATCAGCGCGCCGAGGGCCTCGTCGTCCCGCCGGGCCAGCAGTTCGGCGACGTCTGGATCGCTTCCGATGTCGGCGATCAGGCGGCCGCGCCAGGCCGCGCCGCCCTGAAAGCTGAGGGCGGCATAGAGATCGTTGGGCGCCGCGTCGATCCAGTCGCGCAGCACATCGCCACCGGGCTCGGCGAAGGCCTGTTCCATCAGCCGGCCATACTTGAGCGTGACCACGACCCATCCACAGGCGCGGAAGATTTCGTCGAACCGCTCGAACATCCGGTCCGAGGTCGTGGCGTCCAGGCTCTGGCGATTGTAATCGACGATCCACCACGTATTGCGCAGATCGTGTTTCGCGCCCTCGATCAGCGCCTCGTAGATGTTGCCCTCGTCCAGCTCGGCGTCGCCCAGCAGCGCGATCATCCGTCCCGCCCGGGAAGGCTCCATGCGGCCGTGAGCCAGCAGATAGTCCTGCACCAGCGACGCGAAGGCCGTGACCGCGACGCCCAGGCCGACCGAACCGGTCGAGAAGTCCACCTGATCCCGGTCCTTTGTCCGGGAAGGGTAGGATTGCGCCCCGCCCATGGCCCGGAAACGCTGCAACTGGTCAAGGGTCTGGCGACCATAGAGATACTGGATCGCATGAAAGGCAGGGCTGGCGTGCGGCTTGACCGCCATGCGGTCTTCCGGTGTCAGAACGCCGAAGTAGAGCGCCGACAGTATGGTCGCGGACGAGGCCGACGACGCCTGGTGCCCGCCGACCTTGAGTCCGTCGCGGCTGTCGCGGAGGTGGTTGGCATGGTGAATCATCCACGCCGATAGCCAGTGGACCTTGCGATCAAGGTCTTCGATCAGCCGGTATGAGGCCTCCCCGGTGTCGCATGGCCTGTGCTTCTTCAAGGTCCTGACCTTTCGCCCCTCGGGCGGCTAACCCAAAACGAACAAATATGACCTGCGGGTCATTTTGTGAAAGGCTGTTAGAGAACGCCTCGCTCCATGACATCACGTCGCCCGCCCGGATATGTCATGACTGACCAGTCATAAACAAGCGTCCTGTTCATCGAGCCGGGATCGATTGCTCAACGAGTCGGTGGGGCGGCGCCGTCAGCAAAACGCTGGCCCGTCTCCGCCAAGGGCTGGCGGGCGGAGCGGAGGCCGTGCTGGGACCAGTTTCCTGGGTGAGATCAGTCGGCGAAGCGTCGGTGTGATTTCCGACAACGTCGGGTAACAAGGAATACAGGTGAAACTGTGTGTGCTCGCCGGCCTGCGGAGACGCGGGGGCCTAACGGCCGGAAGAACCGCGCCTGGCGGGGTTTGGGCGGGAGCCAACCACGGAATGAGGGCGCATAGGTCCGCGTTTACGGGGTGTTGTCGGGGCCCGGGCGGTTGAGAGCCAGGCGCCGGGGTCGATGGCGGTGGGGGCAGTCGGATGACAACTCGTCTCTCCTTCGGCCCCTACGGCGCGACCAACCGCGCCGGGACCACCATTGCCCGACAGGCCCCAAAGCCGATGGTGATCCGGCCGGGGGTCGCCGCCCTGGCGGTGAAGACGATCTCGTCGCCATCCTCGAGAAACGTCCGCATTTCTCCATTCGGCAATGGGATCGGATCTGCGCCGCCATTGGTGATTTCTAGGAGGCTTCCGAAGCCGGACCGGTCGGGGGCTGAGATGGTGCCCGTCCCAAGGAGGTCTCCCGGCCTCAGATTGCAGCCGCCAGAGGTATGGTGGGTCACCATCTGGGCCACCGTCCAGAACATGTGTGTTGCACTCCCTCGACTGAGTAGGTGGGGAGGGATACCCGCGGCTCGCATGGCCTGGGTGGTCAGGTGCGCCTCGAGTCCTACGCCGAGGCCGCCGACGGCCTGGTCATGGTCATCCCAAAGGTAAGGGAGCGGGCGCGGGTCCCCTTCGGGTCGGGCCGGCTGAAAGGTGCGGAAGGGAGCAAGCGCCTCAGGCGTCACAACCCAGGGAGAAACGGTGGAGTGGAAATTCTTGGCCAGGAAGGGACCCAGAGGTTGATATTCCCAAGTCTGAAGATCTCGCGCGGACCAGTCGTTCAGCAAACAGAACCCCGCGATATGCCCGCCGGCTTCAGCGATCGGGATTGGCCTACCCAGTTCGTTCCCAGGCCCGATCCAGACGCCAAGCTCCAGTTCGTAGTCCAGACGGCGACAGGGCCCGAACTCGGGAGCCTCGGCGCCGGGTGATTTCATCTGACCGTCCGGGCGGGTCACCGGCAGGCCCGACGGGCGCACAGTCGATGCCCTGCCGTGGTAGCCGATCGGCACATGCTTGTAGTTGGGGAGCAGAGGAGCGTCCGGGCGGAACAACCGACCGACATTGAGGGCGTGATGGATGCCGACATAGAAGTCCGTGTAGTCGCCAATTTGCACTGGCAGGTGCATTTCGCACCGCTCGCTGCTCCGAAGATGTGGCGCCGCGTCGCGCTCACCCGCGGGATTCGTCAGCATGGCGAAGACCGCCCGGCGGAGACCCCGACGAACGGACGCAGGGTTCCCGATCAGCGCATTGAGGGTCTCGGCCTGCAGAAGCGGCCGCCAGGCTGCCGGAAGCAACCCCGCCTTGCTCAGCCCCTGCAGATCGAGAATCTCGTCGCCAATGGCGCAGCCAATTCGGGCGGGTCCGCCCGCGACACTGAATACGCCGAGGGGCAGATTCTGGACCGGAAAATCCGGATGGCCAGCAGCGCTTTCCACCCAGCTTTGACCCGCCGGGTCATGAGTCTCATCGATCAAGGCTAGGCGTCCGGATCCTGATGGAGCCAGGCTGCGTGACGCGGCGCGCGTTTGGTCTGACTCCACTCCTCCAGCATCGCCGGCGCCAGCCGCTGAAGCTCCGCGTACTGCTCCGGGCGACCGATGTTGCAGGCAAGTTCGAGGCGATGGCCGTTGGGGTCGAAGAAGTAGATCGACTTGAAGATGCCGTGGAAGGTGGGGCCGACCACTTCGATACCCTGCGCTTCGACGTGTTGCTTGGCCGCCATCAGGGCGTCGAGGTCCGGGACCTCGAAAGCCAGGTGCTGAACCCAGGCCGGCGTGTTCGGGTCGCGCGCCATCTCAGGCTGGTTGGGCAACTCGAAGAAGGCCAGGACATTGCCGCCGCCCGCGTCGAGGAAGATGTGCATGTAGGGGTCGTACTCGCCCGTCGATGGCACATGGTCCTCCGCGAACGCGGTGGTGTACTTCATCCCCAGCACCCGACCGTAGAACTCGACCGTTTCCTTCGCATCCCGACACCGATAGGCGACGTGGTGGATGCGGCTCAGCTGGAACGGCGCGGTCATTGAGCGACCTCACCGACAGCGAGGGCTCCGCGACGCATCTGGTCGCGCTCCATGGACTGGAACAGTGCGGTGAAGTTCCCCTCGCCGAAGCCCTCATCCTTCTTGCGCTGAATGAACTCGAAGAAGACAGGCCCGATCATCGTCTCGGAGAAAATCTGCAGCAACAGCCTCGGATCGCCGGCCTCTGTCGAGCCATCGAGCAGGATGCCTCTGGACTGCAACGCGGCCACCGGTTCGCCGTGCCCGGGGAGGCGCTCCTCCAGCATCTCGTAGTAGGTCGCGGGCGGCGGCGTCATGAAGGGCGTGCCGAGCGCCTTCAGGGCGTCCCAGCACCCGATCAGGTCATCGCAGAGAAAGGCGATATGCTGAATGCCTTCGCCGTTGTAGGCGCGGAGAAACTCCTCGATCTGACCGCCGCCGGCCTTGCCTTCCTCGTTCAGCGGGATGCGGATGAGGCCGTCGGGCGCGGTCATGGCCCGGCTCGTGAGGCCCGTGTATTCGCCTTTGATGTCGAAGTAGCGGATCTCTCGGAAGTTGAAGACGCGTTCATAGAAGCTGGACCAGTGAGCCATGCGGCCGCCGTACACGTTGTGGGTCAGGTGATCGATCAGCTTCAGGCCCACGCCGACGGGCCGCCGGTCAACGCCAGGCAGGTACTCGAAGTCGATATCGTAGATCGACAACGCGTCGCCGTAGCGGTCGATCAGATAGATTATGGCTCCACCGATCCCCCGTATCGCCGGAATGCGGAGCTCCATGGGGCCCGTTCGCACTTCGACGGGCTCAGCGCCACGTTCGACGGCCAGATCGTAGGCCTTGCGCGCGTCCCGGACCCGAAATCCCATTCCACATGCGGAGGGGCCATGCTCGGCAGCGAAGTAGCCCGCGGGCGATTTTGGTTCATAGTTGGCGATCAGGTTGATGTCGCCCTGCCGCCAGAGATCCACCGCCTTGGAGCGGTGCCGCGCTATGTGTCTGAAGCCCATGGCTTCAAACACCGGTTCGAGGACGCCCCGCACTGGTGCGCAGAACTCAATGAACTCGAAGCCGTCGAGGCCCAGCGGGTTGTCGAACAGGTCGGCCATGAAGGCTCCATCAGTAGAAAAATAGTTGCAAACGAAACGATATTTCGGCTCGATCGCTACCGTCAACACCCTGGTCAGGACTGACAGTGACGTACGGCGGGGCGCTCGGTCAGCTCGCGGGCGCCATCCATTTTGCGCCGCTCTGGCGCATCTCATCCGTCAGTGAACGTGCGCGACGGGCGACGAGGTCGAAGAACACCGTCGTGGCCTCCAGGGTCGCGACCTCCGCATCGTCGGATGACCGCCGCATGGTGAACCGGGCGACGATCGACTTTTCGCCCAAGCGCGCGATCTCTCCGTCGATATGCACCAGATCGCCGGACGACACTTCGGCCTTGTATTCGATCACCTGGCGGACGTCGGCGAAGCCCAGGCCCGCCCAGTCGGCGGCGGCGGCGTCGTAGCCGAACACCATGCGGAAGAAGTGGTAGCTGGCGTCATCGAACATCGCCACATAGTGGCGGCTGGTCAGATGGCCCATGGAATCGCAGAGCCATGGGTGCGCGACGCCAAAGTGGACCCGGGCCGTCTCGTGCATGGTGGTCGCCTTTCTAGGACTTGTCGGCTGGGCGGGCAGCGTCCGGCCGGGACGCCAGACTGGCGGGATCGCTGATGATGTCGGCGTGGGCGAGCGCGAGAATTCGCCAGACGTAGCCGACCATCGATCGCCAGACCTCAAGGTGGAAGCGCTCGGCGGCTTGCCGCCAGATGACGACCTCCACCCGGCCGAACACCGTTCTTACCACGCGGCCGACCGGGAACGCTCCGGGTGACAAATCCAGCGGACTGCCGGCGTTCAGCAGGTCGCGGGCGGCGGGGCCCTCGATGATGATCGCGACCTGCCGGTCGGAGACGTCCACCACTGAGAGGCGGCCCGCGGGCGGCTCAGCCGGGGGCCAGTGGGCGGTGGCGGCCGGATCGCGCCGGTCGAGGACCAGCCATTCGTCCGGGCCCAGCCGGAGGGCCGCCATTGACCCGGCTTCGCGGCCCGCCATGGGCGCGTCCGGCAGCGCGACGCCGAGCCACCGCGAAACGGCGTCGAGCGCGTCCGCACCGGCCCGGACGGCGAGCCGGGCGGCCGGCGGTCCCGGACCGACGTCGCAGAGGTCGTGCAAGAGACGCCGCAGCGGCGGCGATGCGATGTCAGCCATTCAGACGCTCCCCGCCCGGATCGTGGATGACCGTGGCGCCGACAGTGACCGCGGTGAAGCCGCGGCCGGTGGAGGCGAACAGGGTCTGGCCCATCCATCGACGTCCGGACTCAACCAGACCCATCGCTATCGACCGGCCGAGCGTGCTGCTCCAGTAGGAGGATGTGACGTGTCCCAGGCTTGAGCCCGGTTCGCCGATCATCTCTTCGGCCAGGAGTTGCGCGCCCTCCTCGAGCACCAGGGTCGGGTCGGCGGGCAGCAGGCCGACGAGCTGCTTGCGCGAGGGTTCGATCATGTCGGGCCGGCGCAGCGACCGCTGGCCTACGAAGTCGGGCTTGGTCTTGCCCACTGCCCAGCCCAGTCCGGCATCGTCCGGAGTAACGGTCCCGTCAGTATCCTGGCCAACGATGATGTAGCCCTTTTCGGCCCGCAGGACGTGCATTGTCTCGGTGCCATAGGGACAGATGTCGTGAGCGCCGCCGGCGTCCAGGATCGCCTGCCAGGCCTGGGTCGCCCGGCCGGCCGGGACGTTGATCTCATAGCCGAGTTCGCCGGTGAAGCTGACGCGGAACAGGCGGACCGGCATGTCGCCCATACGCGCCAGGGCGACGCTCATGTGCGGGAAGGCCGCGTTGGAAAGGTCGAAACCCTCGACCACCGATCCGACGATGTCGCGGGCCCGGGGGCCATTGACCGCGATGACCGCCCATTGCTCGGTCGTCGAGGTCAGCCAGACGGCGAGGTCGGGAAACTCCGTCTGGAGGTAGTCTTCCATATGCGCCAGCACGCGCGCCGCGCCGCTGGTTGTCGTGGTGACATGGAAGCGGTCCCCGGCCAGTCGTCCGATGACGCCGTCGTCGAAGATGAAGCCGTCCTCGCGCAGCATGACGCCATACTTGCAGCGACCGACGGCGAGCTTGCTCCACGACCCTGTGTACATCCGGTTCAGGAACTCGGCCGCGTCGGGACCCACGACCTCGATCTTGCCCAGGGTGGAAGCGTCGAACAGGCCGGCGCTGCGGCGAGTGGCCAGGCACTCGCGCGCGACCGCTTCGCGCATGGTCTCGCGCGCGCGCGGGAAGTACCGGGCCCGCCGCCACAGGCCGACATCCTCGAACACCGCGCCGCGGCCCGCCGCCCAGTCGTGCAGCGGCGTCTGGCGAAGGGGATCGAGATCCCCGTCGCGCGAGAAGTTCGCGAGGGCGCCAAATGTAACTGGCGTAAAGGGCGGGCGGAACGTCGTCAGGCCGACCTGCGGGACCTGTGTGTGGAGGGCATCCGAGGCGATCGACAGTGCGTTCAGGTTCGATGTCCGGCCCTGGTCGGTGGCCATGCCGGTCGTGGTGTAGCGCTTGATGTGTTCGATCGACCGGAACCCCTCCTGAACGGCGAGCCGGACATCTTTGGCGGTGACGTCGTTCTGGAAATCGACGAACGCCTTGCCGCGCCCAAGCGGGATCTGGTCGGACACGCTGGCGACCAGCGGGCCCGGCGAGGCCCGCCTCGAGCGGGCGGGCGCCTCTATGCCCTGACCGCCTCTGGCCCAGGCCCCGGCGTCTCGGCCCTCATCGATCGTCTCCTGCAACGTTCCCGGCGAGGCGCAAGCGCCGGCGCAGCGGATGTTGGGGGGCAGGGCTCCGGCTAGGTAGGTGTTGGCCTCCGCGTTCCAGACGATCTGGCCGCCGGCTTGCGAGACGAGACTGAGCGAGGGCGCCCAGCCGCCGCTCATCAGGATCGCGTCGCAGCGGATGTCACGAACGCGGCCGTCGGCGTCGGCGATCCGCGCGCCCTTCACGCGATGGGCGCCGTCGACGCCGAGCACGGTCGCGCCCTTGATCAGTTCGACACCACGATCGGCGACCGAATTCGCCAGCCGCGGCGCGATGTCGGGCCGAAGGTCCGCCAGCGCGACGGGGCCCGCGCCCACGGCGACCAGTTCGCTCGCCAGCGCGTAGGCCGAGTCATCGGCGGTCACGATCAGGGGGCGCCGGCCCGCCAGAACGCCGTACCGATTGAGATAGGTTCTTGCGGCGTCGGCCAGCATCACACCCGGCCGGTCGTTGCCAGGGAAGACCAGCGGCTGTTCCTGTGCACCGGCGGCGATGATGATCCGGCCAGCCCGAACCTGCCACAGCCGCTCGCGGGAACCCCGGGCTTCGTCCAGCGGCAGATGGTCGGTCCGGCGCTCGACCAGCGCCACGGCGTTCTGGGCGTAGACGCCAAACGCCGTCGTTCGGGCCAGCAGGCGGACGTTCGGACCACCGGTCAGATCGGCCAAGGCTTCGGCCAGCCAGGCGGACGCCGCCGTGTTGGCCGTCGGCTCGCTCAGCAGCGCGCCGCCGAACCGGCCGTTCTCGTCGCACAGGATCACGCTGTCGCCGCCGTCGGCGGCGGCCCGCGCCGCGGCCAGGCCGGCCGGCCCGCCGCCGATCACCAGCACGTCGCAGTGGGCGTGCCGCATGGCGTAACGGTCCGGGTCGGCCGCGGTCGGGGCGACGCCCAGTCCGGCCATCTTGCGAATGGCCGGTTCGTAGAGCGCGCGCCACGCCCCGCGCGGCCACATGAAGGTCTTGTAGTAGAAGCCCGACGGAATGAGCGGCGACAGGATATCCGCCACGGCGCCCAGATCGAAGCGCAGCGATGGGAAGTGGTTCTGGCTCGTCGCCCGCAGGCCGTCATGGATCTCCTGCAGGGTGGCCCGGACGTTGGGGGTGACCCGGCCCGGGCCGCGATCGATGCTGACCAGCGCGTTCGGCTCGGCCGAGCCGGCCGTCAGCACGCCGCGCGGGCGGTGGTACTTGAATGACCGGCCCATCAGATGGACGCCGTTGGCGAGCAGGGCGGACGCCAGGGTGTCGCCGGCCAGGCCCGTGAACGATCGCCCGTTGAACGAGAACCGGACCGCGCGCCGGCCATCGCCGGCCGGACATCCCTCGACCCTGAATGCGCCGGTCATCGCGGTTCGCCCCCGGCGACCCCGTCCGGTCGGGCCGTCCCCGCCGGGTAGGTGCAGGCGAACCGGTCGCTGACGGTGTCCCGCACCGCGTTGAAATACCGGCCGCAGCCGTGGGTGTGGCGCCAGCGCTCGGCGTGGAGCCCGCGGATGTTGGAACGATAGTACAGATGGGTCGCCCAGGCCTCGTCGGACAGGCTGGCCGGATCGCCTGGCCGGGCGATATGGGCCTCGCCGGCGTACTGGAACTCCGGTTCGGCGCGGGGGCCACAGTGCGGGCATTCGATCAGCAGCATGAGGGACCCTAATGAGCGACGGCCGCCGCGGCCGCCTCGTCGATGAGGCGGCCGGTGCGGAAGCGATCGAGCGAAAATGGCGCGGCGATCGGGTGGGGCATGTCCCGGGCGATGGTCCAGGCGAACACGTGACCCGAACCCGGCGTGGCCTTGAAGCCGCCGGTTCCCCAGCCGGCGTTGACGAACAGCCCCGGCACGGGCGTCTTGCCGATGATCGGCGAGCGGTCGGGCGTGACATCGACCGTGCCGGCCCAGCTGCGCATCATCCGCAGGCGCGAGAAGGTCGGGAACAGTTCGCAGACCGCTTCCACGGCGTGGGTCACGGCCTGCAGACCGCCGCGCTGCGAGTAGGAGACGTACTGGTCGGTCCCCGAGCCGATCACCAGTTCGCCCTTGTCGGACTGGCTGATGTAGGCATGAACGGTGTTGGACATCACGACGCAGGGCATGACCGGCTTCACAGGCTCGGAGACCAAGGCCTGCAGGGGATAGCTCTCCAGAGGCATGCGTACGCCGGCCATCTGCATGACTGTGCTTGTGGCTCCGGCCGCCGAAACACCGATCTTGCCGGCCGCGATGAAGCCGCGGGTCGTCTCGACACCCTGCACCGCGCCGTCCGGGCCGCGGCGAATGCCGGTCACGGCGCAGTTCTGGACAATATCGACGCCGAGCGCGCTGGCCGCCCGCGCATAACCCCAGGCGACGGCGTCATGCCGTGCGGTCCCACCCCGTCGCTGCAGGGCGGCGCCGAGGACCGGGTAGCGGGCGTCTGCGGCAATGTTCAGGGGCGGGCAGAAGGACTGCGCCTGTCGGGGCGTCAGCCATTCGTTGTCGATGCCGTTCAGCCGGTTGGCGTGGACGTGACGCTTGAAGACCTGAATGTCGTGCTCGGTGTGGGCGAGCATCATCACGCCCCGCGGAGAGAACATGACATTGTAGTTGATCTCCCGGCTCAGTCCTTCCCACAGCTTCAGGGCGTGGTCGTACAGGGCGGCGCTTTCGTCCCACAGGTAGTTGGACCGGATGATGGTCGTGTTGCGGCCGGTGTTGCCGCCGCCGATCCAGCCCTTTTCCAGCACGGCGACCCGGCGTAGGCCGTGTTCCTTCGCTAGGTAGTAGGCCGCCGCCAGCCCGTGCCCGCCGCCGCCGACGATGACGACATCATAGGCGTCCGCGGGCGCCGCGTCGCGCCACTGCGGGGTCAGACGTTGGCCCCCGCCGGTCGCCTGGCGCAGCAATGAAAGGGCTGAAAAGCGTCCGGACATGTTGTCCCCAAAATGACGCCCGCCGTTGGGCCTGTGCCACCGGTAAACAGGTCCCTCGATGCCTGCATTGACAGAAGCGACAGTTTTCCGTCCAATTCCGACATCACCCGCGCCGCCGAGCCGCTCCGCCCTGAAAGGCTTCGCCCATGGTCAGGGCCCCCACCGCTCCGCCACTGCTTTCAGTCGGTTTCCTGCTGCTGCCGCAGTTCACCCTGACGCCCTTCGCCGGCATGGTCGATGTCCTGCGGCTGGCGGCGGACGTCGGCGATCGCAGTCGGCAGATCCAGTGCCGGTGGGAGGTGCTTTCGGCCTCGCAGAATCCGATACAGGCAAGCTGCGGATTCGAGATCCGCCCGACCTCGCGCCTGAGCACCACAGATCAATTCGACTACATCGTCGTAGTCGGGGGGCTGTTGTTCGACGGGCCGCGCCTGGCGCCTGAAGAATCTGCCTTCTTGCATCAGCGGGCTGCGGACGGTGTTCGGCTGGTTGGCGTCTGCACCGGCAGCTTCGAGATCGTCGACTTGGGACTGATGCGCAATCGGCCGTGCTGTGTCAGCTGGTTTCACGTCGCCGACCTGCTCGACCGCTATCCGGAAGCGAAGCCGGTGTCCGACCGGCTGTACCTCGACGATGGGGACCGCATCACCTGCGCGGGCGGCGCCGGGGCAGCCCAGCTGTGCGCCGACCTGGTGGCCCGGCATTGCGGCGCGCAACAGGCCAGCAAGGCGATGCGCATTCTGATGATCGATCGCTCCGAGCCTGGCCATGGACCCCAGCCGCTGGCGGGGCCGTCATCTCCGTCGCTCTCTGATCGCATCCGGCGCGCCCTGCTGGTGATGGAGGAGACCATCGCCGCACCACTGCCAATCGAATCGATCGCCCGCCGGTTGGGTGTCTCCGCGCGTCAGCTCGAGCGGGATTTCCAGGACGAGTTCGGCTACGGCCCCTATGCCGCCAATCTGGGGGTTCGCCTTGACCATGCCCGGGTTCTGCTTACGGCGGGTTCTGCGCCGATCACCGCTGTCGCCCTAGCATGCGGCTTCGCCGACGCCTCGCATATGGCCAAACGCTTTCGGGAGAGGTTCGCCATCACTCCAACAGGCTATCGCCGGCACGTGCAGGACCTGATGCGACAGGAGCGAGCAACAGCAGGCACAGCCGATACCAGTCAAATCAGTCCGAGGGATCCCTGAGATACAGAGCGCGAAACCAGATCCGGGCGAGCTTTTCAGCGACGTCGTCGTCTGTCTCGGTCAATTTTACGACGTTGGGATCGGGGTTTTGGTAGCGGATATAGAGGAACTCCTCGACCATCGCGCCGAGCGCATAGACCATCAGCCTGATGTCGTCCTGATTCATCGAGACGCCAATGGCCGTGCGTGACAGATGGGCGATGTTGCGCTCGAACCAGCTAGAGTCGATCTGCTGCTTCAGCGCCGCAAACTGGGCATCTTGTTCGCTCAGTGCGCGGAGGCAGCGCATTAGCCCCAGGTTGGAAGTGTAGTAGCCAACAAAAATTCCCGTCGCCGACCGTATTCTTGAAAACTCGTCGGTTCCCACGGCCGGTCGCATCGTCTCGCCCAGGACTTCGAAATATTCCTGGATGATGGCGAAGATGATGTCCGAGCGCTGCTTGTAGTAGGTGTAAAACGTGCCATGCGCGACGTTCGCCTTTCGGGCGATATCCATTACGCGCAGATCATTGTAGCGGCAGGTTTCAAGCAGTTCGGCCGTGGCCGCGCGCAACCTCATCGCCGTGCGCTGGGCCTTGTCGAGCTTCAGTGCCTCGGCACGGTCAGCGATGATTTTCCGGTAGCTGGTCTCCGGAGCTGATCGTCTGTTTTCGTGGATCATGGTTGCAGGCGACTAACTGCCCGTTGCCGGCTTCCGCTTTGCGTCATTGGCGATGTCATCCGGCAAGGGTGGTCAGAATCGGCAGAAAATCAACGGCGTCCCGCCAAATCAACGCCGCCGGGCGGCCGGGTTTCCGACGCGATCAGGGCGGGCTTTATGACGCGCTCCGAGGGAGTCATGGGCAGAGATTCAACGGCCTCCCAGTATCTCGGTATCTTGAATCGGGCGAGTCTCTCCGCGACGTGATCGTACAGGGCCTTCATGTCCGGCGCGTCGGTTCCGTCGCTTCCACCTTCAGGTCGAAGAACCACGAAGGCCTTTATCTCCTCCCCGTAAATGTCGTCTGGCACAGGAACGCAGGCGGCGAGCAGGACGTCGGGGTGAGACTGCAGGACCGCCTCGACCTCGGCGGCGGCCACATTTTCCCCGCCGCGCCGGATCATGTCCTTGGTCCGGCCGACATAGCTGAAGCGCCCCTCGGCGTCCTGCCGGACCAGATCGCCCGTATGGTAGGAGCCACCGTGAAACGCCCGGGCCGTCGCTTCGGGATCGGCGTGATATCTCTCCATCATGCCCATTCCGCGGATGGCCAGTTCGCCGACTTCGCCCGGGGGGAGGGGAAAGCCGTCGACGTCGAGGACGCGCATCTCTTTGCCCGTCACCGGCCGGCCCAGCGAGCCGGAGCCGACCAGGGCCGCGTGCTCTGACATGTCTACGATCAAATCCGCGCCGGTCTCGGTTGTGCCGAAGGCCTCCAGCCACGGCGCCCCAAACCGCTCTTCCAACTCGCCATGACGGTCCGGTGGAATCGCTGAACAGACCACCAGCCGCACCTGGTGGGCGCGGTCAAATTCCGACGGCGGCGCCTTCAGCATGAGCGTGGGCATGGCGCCCAGGCAGTAGAAGAAGGTGGTCCGGGCAGAACAGACCTGCCGCCAGAACCGGCTCGGGCTGAATTTCTCGAGAATGGTCAAGGATGCCCCAGATAGCAGGGCCGCGACCACATTCCATTGCGGATCGGCGTAGCTGAATGCCTGGGCCGTCAGAATCCTGTCCGATTCGGTCAGGCGCGGTCCGTGGTGAAGAAAGGCCTCGCCGAACCGGAGCCAGTAGGCGTGCGAGAGAACGCAGCCCTTGGGCATTCCGGTGGTGCCCGACGTGTACTGAATGTTGGCTGTGGCATGGGGATGCACGCGCGGAAGGGGCAGGTTGCCCGTGTAGGCCGGAGCGGTCGACAGTGCTTCGGGTGTCGCAACCCATGCGAGGCTCCCGAGCCGGCCCTGATCCGCCTCCACGGACGCTACGGCGGCCTCCTCGCCGATGAAGGCCACCGCATTGGAATGGGTGATGAGGTGATTGCGGTCCTCCCGACGGTAGGCCGGGTTGATCGGCGTCATGGTCGCCCCGGCCTTCAGAATGGCTATCCATAAAACCGGAAACTCGATCCGGTTAGGCAGCATCACTGCTACGACATCGCCCGGGCGGACACCGCGGCCAACCAGGGTGCGGGCCAGTTTGTCGCTCCAGGCGTCGAGCTCGACGAACGATATCGCGTGGTCGCCCAGTTCGCACACGATGGCTTCTCGATCCGGCCAGCGTGCTGCGGCCGATCGCACCAGGCCGGGCAGGCTAAGGGGCTGATCCACTCTGTCGTCCTTCAATTTTCGAGGGCCAGCCTATAGGCCAGCGATGTGGGACAGCAAAATTGGAATTGACATCAACGTCAAGTCGGGGGACGTTTGTCATCGCCAGGACGTGAAGCGCCGTGCCCGGGGGGGTGCGTCGACGTCCATGAAGGAGGGGTCTCATGTCGAGTTTGGTCCGCAGTGCGTGCTTCAACAGTGTCGCGGCTATTGCCTTTGCGATGACTTGCGCCACGGCCGCGCAAGCACAGGTTGCCGAAGTCGATACGATCGTCGTGACGGCCCAGAAGCGTGAACAATCGCTGCTGGACGTGCCGATTTCGGTGACGGCCATGACCGGCGAAAAGCTGGAGGCCATGGGCGCCGATCAGTTCGCCGACTATGCGGCCTCGGTGCCGGGGCTCGGCTTCTCGTCGGTGGGAACGTTCGGTAATCGCGGGTCGCGCCAGATCAATTTGCGGGGCATTTCTTCGAACGTCGGGTCGGCGACGGTCGGCTTTTACATCAACGAAACGCCACTTCGGTTCGTTGATCCCCGTGTCATCGACCTGGAGCGCATCGAGGTGCTGCGCGGGCCGCAGGGCACGCTCTACGGGGCCGGCGCAATGGGCGGCGCTATCCGGGTGATCACGGCCAAGCCGAACCTGGTGGATTTCTCGGGAAAGGTGGCCGGCACGCTTTCCTATACCGAAAATGGCGAGACCAACTATTCGCTAAACGGCATGGTCAATCTGCCTCTGGTCGAAGGTCGGGCGGCGCTTCGCGTGACCGGCTTCTATGACGCCGATGGCGGCTACATCGACAATGAACCGACTGAGGCGCTGCCGCTGCCCGCGACGCAGGTATCGACGTCGGCCGCCCAACTGGTCGGTAACGCCCAGAACTACAATGACGAGACCATTTCCGGCTATCGCGTCGCCCTGACGCTGGAGCCCACCGACAGCCTGACCATCACGCCGAGTGTCTACCATCAGCGCCACGAAAGCGATGCCTGGTCCGCCTACATCGCCGAGGTCGGTGACCTGAAGTCGAACTTCCTCGAGATGTCGCCGCACTCGGAAGACTTCACCCTCTATGACCTGACGCTGAACTATGATTTCGGCGGCGCGGTCCTGACCTCCTCGACGTCCTTCACCGACTTCAGCCTGCTGACGACGGAACCGTTCGAGCGGGTGCTGACCGCCTTCTTCGGGGCGCCCTACGTCGCGCCGTACCGTTCGAACATCGACCAGGAAGTTTTTGTCCAGGAAGTCCGTCTGGCCTCGAGCGGAGATGGTCCCCTGACCTGGCTGGTCGGCGCCTTCTACCAGAAGGACGACCAGACGACCCGCCAGCGGTTCGTCGCGCCCGACATCAACGCCGATTTGTTCGGCGGCTTTCCGGTCGTGACCAACGGCGAGCTCTTTGTGTTCGACGCGGATCGCGAGGAAACCCAGAAGGCAGTCTTCGGCGAAGCGACCTATGCATTGTCGCCAAAGGTGGACGTCACGCTCGGGCTCCGGTGGTTCGACGTCGAATCGACCCGCGTGGGCGTCGCCGACGGCCTGTTCAATGGCGGCCAGACCCTGACTGACGTCACCTCCCATGAAAGCGGCTGGACCCCGAAGGCCGAGATCAGCTTCCACCCGGCTGATGACACGTTGATCTACGCGAGTGTTTCGAAGGGGTTCCGGCCCGGCTTCGGCTTTGTGGTTCCGCCCAGTCCGCTGTGCGACGCTGACCTGACTGCTCTCGGTATCTCGAGCGTCAGCGGTCAGGTCGAATCCGACTCCCTGTGGTCGTACGAAACCGGCGCCAAGACCCGCGTCATGGACGGCCGGCTGACGCTCGCGGGCTCGGTCTACTACAACCGCTGGACCAATCTTCAGCAGAGCGTCGAGCTCCCCACCTGCGGGTTCGTCTTCTCCGCCAATGCCGGCGCGGCCGAGAGCCGAGGTTTCGAGCTTGAGGCGACCTTCCGCCCGATCGACGCGCTCGTGGTTGATCTGGCCGTGGGTTACGTCAACGCCGAGCTGACCGAAGCGGCCCCTGGGGTCGCTGGGGCAGAGGGCGACCGGCTGCTGTTCGTGCCCGACTGGAACGTCGCTGTGGGCGTCACCTACCGGCATCCGGTCGGCGAGACCGACATGACCGCCTTCTATCATGCTGACTACCAGTACACCGGCGACATGAACTTCACCTTCGCGCCGCTGCCGGCGGACCTGCACTCCCGGGATGGCTACAGCATCGCCGGCGCCCGGGTGGGGCTCGAGACTCCGGGCTGGACGGCCGCGGCCTTCGTCGAGAACTTGTTCGACGAGCGACCGACGGTCGGCAATCTCCGGTTCGCCACCTCGGGTCTGCTGATCAACACCCGCAGGCCGCGCACGGTGGGCATCAGCCTCACCAAGACCTTCTAGGCGAGCAGACCCCGATGTCGGACCACGTCAGGACCTTCGCCACATTGGTGGCGGCAGTCATGGCCTTTGCCTCCTGCGCGACGGCCGAACCCTCCTCGGCCCCGGTGGGGGCACGGCTGGAGGCGGCTGCGCAGGCCGCCTTCGACCGCGAGGGAACTGCAGGCCTGGCGGTTGGTGTCTATCGCGGGGACGAGGTCTTGCTCGAGCGGGCGTGGGGCGTGGCCGACGCTGGCGCTGGTGCGCAGGTCACGCCCCAGACCGTCTTTCATGTCGGATCGATCACCAAGCCGTTCACGGGGCTGGCGATCAATCAGCTGATCGCCGCGGGCGCCCTTTCGCCGGACGACACCGTGGGCAGACTGCTGCCTGGGTATGTTGGGCCCGCCCGCGAGGTCACGGTCGCGCAACTGCTTACCCACACCGCCGGCGTGCCGGAATACGTGACGCCTGAGGTCGTCGTCGATTTCGGCCCCTATACTCGCGAAAAGGCCTTGGCGCTGTTCAAGGACCGGCCGTTGGTCTTCGCTCCGGGCACGCGCTGGATGTATTCGAATTCCGACACCTACCTGCTGGGCCTGATCGTTGAGGCGGTCAGCGGGCTCAGCTACCCGGACTACGTCCAGCAGCGGATCGCCGCGCCGTTTGGCCTGCAGCACACCTACTTCGCGGGCAGGGCGCCGGCGACCGAGCCGGTCGCCGCCGGGTATTTCCGTACCTCCACCGGTCCGGTGGTCGCGCCGGAGTACGATCCCCTGCTGCCCTTCTCGGCTGGATCGATGCTGTCGACGATCGGCGATCTACGCCGGTTCGTCCGCGCCGCCTATGGCCCTGCCGGGGTGGCGAAGGTTACGCCCGGCATCCGTCAGGCGCTCCTCAGTCCGGTGCGGATGCCTGACGGCGAGGCGGTCTTCTATCGTCTCGGATCGGTAGCTGTCCTGGACATGGCCGGTCACCCAAAGGTGGGGCACGCCGGCCTAACCGCCGGGTTCACCAGCTATTTCGCATACTATCCCGATGACGATCTGACGATTGTGGTGTTGTCCAACGCCACGGGCGTGGCCCCCCATCCGGCCCATCTTGAGGCCGAGCTGGCGCGCCTCGTTCTTGATCTGCCCATGCCGGTCATCGCAGACCTGCCGACTGCCGCCCAGCCGGCGCGGGAATTCGCCGGCGACTACGCCATGACCCCCTACAGCTTCTTTGGCACGGACGTGTTCAGCGTCTCGGCGCGTGAAGACGGCCTCTACTTCCAGTTCGGCCCGGCCGATCCCAAGGCGCCCGCCATAAAGTTGTTGCGCCAGGGCGGGGATGAATTCGTCAGCGCGGCAGACAGCGAACATGTCTTCCGCTTTCGGCGAAGCGCCTCCGGTCAGGTCACGAGCTTTGACTTGAGCTTCTATGGCATGCCGTTCCGCGGGCTGCGCCAATGACGGTCAGGTCCGGGGGCAAGCAGAGGCCGACTGATGAGCCGGCCGAATCGACGGTCCTGGTGGATGTCGCCGAGGGAGTCGCGACGGTCTCGCTGAACAGGCCGGCCCGCCTCAACGCCATCAACGCCCAGCTCGTCAACGATTTGCATCAGGCGATGGGGAACGTTCAGGAACGGTCCGATGTCAGCGCGATCCTGCTCAGGGGGGAGGGGCGCGCCTTCTGCGCCGGCGACGACCTGACTGACATGAAGGGCGAATTCGCAGACGCGGGCCTGCTCGCGTCGATGGTCGATCAGCTACAGGACATCTCCCGACTCATCGTCCTGGGGCCCAAGCCGGTCGTCGCGGCGGTTCATGGCTGGGCGGTCGGCGGAGGACTGGAGTGGGCGCTGAACTGCGATGTCACTCTGTTCGCCGAGACCGCCCGGGGCTTTTTTCCTGAAGTCCGTCTGGGCCTGGCGGCCACCGGCGGCGTGACCTGTCTGCTCCCGGCCCTCGTGGGCACGGTGCGCGCGCGGGATTTGCTGTTTTTTGGCCGTGAGTTCACCGCCGCCGACGCGGTCGGTTGGGGTATGATCTCGGCCACGGCGCCCGACGACCAACTGATGCGGGTGGCGAGGTCGCGGGCCGAACAGTTTCGCGATCTGCCGGCGCCTGCGGTGCGTGAGTTGAAGAACGCCCTTGGGGCGCCGCAGAGGGCTGCCTTCGAGCAGGCGCTCGACACCGAACGCGACATGCTGCTCAGACTGGCGGCGATCGTCGTCGAGGGCGAGCGGTGGCCGGAGATCAAGCCATGACATGGGCGAGGGCCTTGGCGCGCGTGTTCGCCCTGATGGTCGTCCTAGCGTTCGTTCCCCAGGCGGCGGCGTGGGCGCAAACTCCCGCCCTGACCTCCCGGTACGTCGAGATGCGTGATGGCGTGCGCATCGCCGTCGATGTCTGGACTCCGGCGGACGTTGGGGCCGAGGGCGCTCCGACCGTCCTGCTTCTGACGCGGTACTGGCGCTCGCGAGTCGTGGCCTCCGCCGCGCCCGAGGCCGACGTCAATTTCGAACGCGCCCGGCTGTTCGCCAAGGCGGGGTATGCGCTGGTCATCGCCGACGTTCGTGGCTCTGGCGCGTCGTTCGGCTCTCGCCTCACGGAATTCTCGCCGGACGAAATCCGGGACTACGGTGAGATCATCGCCTGGATCGCCGCCCAGCCCTGGTCGAACGGGCGGGTGGCGACGACGGGATCCTCCTATTTGGGAAACACCGCCGAACTCGCCGCCATCCACGGTGGCGATGCGCTCAGGGCGGCGGTTCCCCGCTTCAGCGACTTTGACACCTACCGCTACGCCGTTTTCCCCGGCGGCGTACCGAACACGGTCCTGCTCAAGGCCTGGGGCGAGATCGTCGGGGCGCTGGACCGCAACGATCCCTGTGTGGCGTCCGGCCCGGATTGTGACCCTCGCACCGTGATGCCCGCGGGGGTGAAGCCGGTGCAGGGCGGCGAGGCGTTGCTGGCCGCCGCCCTGGCCGACCACGTGGCCAATCTCGATGTCACCGGCCTCGTCGACCGTCTGGTGTTCATCGACGATAGCGCTAGCCGGGACGGCGATCCGGCGATCACCTTTTCGACCGTCAGCCCCTCCCTGTTGGCTGGCCAGATCGATCAGGCGGCCGTGCCGATGGAATTCTGGGCCGGCTGGTTCGACGCTGGGACCGCGGACGGCGCCCTCAGCCGGTTCATGACCTACAGGACCCCCATGCGGTTGATCATCGGGCCGTGGAACCATGGCGCGACCCAGACCGTCGATCCCTATGCGACGCCCGCGCCCAGTGGCGTCCAGCCAACGGTCCCTGAACAGTACGAGCAGATATTCGCCTTCCTCAAACCATATCTCGTCGATGGCCAGCGCCAGCCCCTGGCCCCGGAAATCCGCTACTACACGCTTGGGACAGGCGTCTGGCGTACAACTCGCCAGTGGCCGCCGACCGGGGTGGTGCAGCGGGCGCTCTATGCGGCCGACAACGGGGCGCTCGCGCTGGCTGCGCCTGCGGGTGAGGCTGGCGGCGATGCGTACCGGGTCGACTTTTCGACAACCTCCGGCCCTTCAAATCGCTGGACCACCCAGCTGGGCGGAGCGGTCGACTACGGGGACCGCGCTCAGTCGGCGGCCTCCCGGCTGAACTACACCTCCGCGCCCCTGGCCAGGCCGCTGGAGATCACCGGACAACCGATCGTCGAGATGTGGCTGACCTCTTCCACGCCCGACGGCGCGCTGCATGTCTATCTGGAGGACGTGGCCCCGGACGGCCGCGTCAGCTACCTCACCGAGGGTGAATTCAGGCTGATCCACCGCAAGCCATCGCGGACGCCGGAGCCATTCCGGCAGTTCGGGCCGTCGCACAGCTTCAAGCGGGAGGACGCCGAGCCGATGCCGGCGGACCGCGCTCAACTGGTAGCCTTTAACATGATGCCGATTTCGGTGGTCGTCGCGCCGGGACACCGGGTCCGCCTTTCGATCGCCGGCGCCGACGCGGCCGCCTTCGCCCGTATACCGGCCACGGGCCCGGCCCCGGTCTATGACGTCCGGCGCGGCGGGGACACGGCCACCCGGCTGCTGCTGCCCACGGCCGGGCCGATCACCCTGACGCCGCCCATGGCCTCAAGCGTGACGCCATGAGCGGCGCATCGCCTGCCAAGGGGATCGGCGCCTTCGGCGCGGTGGTCACCATCGTCGGATTTGTTGTCGGCGCGTCGATCTACATCCTGCCGGGCGAGATCGCCGCGACGGCTGGCCCAGGCGTGGTGCTGTCCTACGCGGGCGCGGCTCTGCTGGCGGTGTTTTCGTGCGTCGTCGCGGCCCAGCTTGGCTCGGTGTTTCCGGTCTCGGGGGCGAGTTTCGTGGCGATTGGCCGGCTGGTCTCGCCGGCATTCGCCTTCCTGTGCGTCTGGGGCATGATCGGCGCGGCAGTGGTCGCCGTGGCGCTGCTCGGCTTTGGATTCGCCGACTATGTGCGGCTATGGGCACCGGGCGTGGATCGGCTGGTCCTGGCGTCGGCTCTGATCGTCGGTCTCGGCGGGCTGAACCTGATCGGGGTGCGCGATACGATCGCCGCCCAGACCCTGATGGTGGCCTTCTTCCTGGTCGCGCTTCTCGTGTTCGCGGCCGCGGCCCTGACGGGGGGCGACCCGCAGCCTCTGTCGCCGTTCCTCCCCAATGGCCTGGGTCCTGTCATTTCCGGCGCCATCCCCGCCTACTTCTCCTTCGCCGGCTTCATGGTGATCATCGAGCTGAGCGGCGAGGTCCGCCGGCCAGCGCGCAATATCCCGCTCGCCTTGGCGATCAGCTTTCTCATCGTCGCGGTGGTCTACGCGCTGGTGGCGCTGGGGGTGGTCGCCCAGATTCCCTGGACCGATCTGGGGCGCATCGAAGCGCCGGTGACCTCGGCCGCTGCCAGGGTCCTGCCGCACGCCGTGGTGCAGGTGATCGCCTTCTCGGCCGTCGCGGCGACCGCGAGCTCGATCAACGTCATGTTGATGGGCTACTCGAGGGACCTTCTCGCTCTGGCCCGGAGTAGGGCCCTTCCACGCCTGTTGGCCGGCGCAAGCGCGAGAACCGGCGAACCAGTCGCCGCGATCATGGCGATAACCGTCCTGTCGCTGGTGGCACTGGCCTTCGGCGCCCGCATTATCGACTACGCCACCTTCGTGGTCGTCGGACTAATGCTGCTTCAGGTCGGCGTCGGCTTGGCCGCGCTCGTGCTGCCATGGCGAGACCGCGAGCGGTACCTGTCGAGCGCCTTCCGGATTCCGAAGCCGCTGCTGCTGTTCTTCTCGGCCGGCCTGATCATCCTCTCGATCGCCTTTATCGTCATCGCCGCGTCCGGCAGTCCGGGTGCGACGGCGGCCGGGGCCGCCTTCATCGCCATCGGCGCGATCTATTTCGCCGCGCGCCGGATCTGGCTCAAACGACAGGCCATATCGCTGGAAGCCGAGCTGGCCCGCGAACTGGGCTTCGACAAGACCTAGAGGCCGCCCCGGTGGTTCGGGACGTAGCCCAGTAGCGGGAACATCTAGCATGACTCTTCGTATGGACGCCCGGATCGAGACCTGGGAGCTTACCAAGTGCTTCCGCATCGCATCGGGCGAGATCACCAGAACCGATCTCGTGGTCGTGACGCTGGAAGATGATGGCGTCGTCGGCCGCGGCGAGGGATCGCCCTTCTTTGTCTACAATCAGACCGCGGCCGGCGAGCTGGCGGCGATCGAGAGCGTTCGCCAGGCGATTGAGCACGGCGTCGGCCGCGAGGCGCTTGGGTCGCTCCTGCCGCCCGGACCGGCCCGCAACGCGATCGACTGCGCGCTGTGGGACATCGAGGCCAAGCGGACGGGGGGCATCTGGTCGTTGCTCGATCTGCCGGCGCCGTCCTTCCTCGACGCCCTGATGACCATCGGCCTGGACGAGCCCGCCGCCATGGCTCGCGAGGCCGAGCGGCTGAGCGAATTTCCGGAACTGAAGATCAAGCTCAATGCTGACCGGATCATGGAGCGGATGAACGCCATCCGCGCCGCGGCGCCCCGGGCGACACTGGTCATCGACGCCAACGAGGGCTGGACCGGCGATTTGCTGCGCGAGGTGGCGCCGGCCCTTGCCGATCTCGGCGTGGAGATGATCGAGCAGCCGGTTCCACGCGGCCACGACGAGACGCTGGCGGGCTTCCAGTCCCCGATCAAACTCTGCGTTGATGAGTCCCTGCACACCTGTGCGGATCTCGATCGGGTGCAGGCCTACTACGATGTCATCAACATCAAGCTCGACAAGACCGGTGGCCTGACGGAGGCCCTGAAGCTGGCCGAGCTCGGTCAGGATCGCGGCCTGGAGCTGATGGTGGGAAACATGATGGGCACATCGCTGTCGATGGCCCCGTCCTATGTGATCGGATCCCTGTGCGCCTATCGCGACCTGGACGGGCCGGCTCACTATGTCGCGGACCGCGACAACGGCATGCCGTTCGAGCACGGCCGGTCACACCTGTTCACACCGGCCCTTTGGGGTTAGCCGGAGCAGGGCGGCCCCCGCCAGCCAGCGGGGGCCGCTTCGATACGGACGCGGGACGATGCCCTGTCAGTGAAGGGCGAGAACCGCGCGGTACACGGCCACGCCGATGAAGTTGGCGATCGCATTGCCAAGAACCGCGCACATGAAGCCGGGGACCACGAGGGTCCGCCAGTCGAAGGTCGCCGCCGTCGCGACGGTGCTCGGCGGACCCAGGATCCCCGCGCAGGACGCGATGAGGGTTTCGGCGATGTCGAAGCTGAACAGCTTGGCCATGACGCCCATCAGCAGCAGATGGGTGAAGACGATCGTCATCGCGAAACCGACCACATTCAGGGAGGTGCTAGTCAGCGAGCGCAGATCGGTCAGGGCGCCGATCACCGGCATGAACAGGTAGATGAGGATCATGCCCGCTTCCTCGGCGCTCCGGTCGGCGCGGAAGAACCGCGGGACCAGGTTGGCCACCAGAAGCGCCACGCCGGAGATGACAAGGATCGACAGGTGCGGCGCGCCGAGGCGCTCGGCCAGCGCCATCGCCAGCGCGACGATCAGCGCGCTGGCGCCGAAATTGACCATCATATGGGCGCTCGACGAGGGCGTGCTGAGCATGGTCGGCGCATCCTTGTTGCGCTCGACATCGTCCATGATCGGCGACCGGTAGAGGCGGCGGAGGAACGGCGCCATCGGCAACGCCAGGATGATCAGCCAGTAGGTTGTGCCGGCCAGGGCGTCGGCCGCGAGGGCGACCGGCAGCGAGGCGGGGCTTGCCCAATCGACGATCTGGGACACCGCGATCAGGTTCGACGACCCGCCGATGTCACTGGCGGCGAGCACGGCGGCGAAGGCCGCCGCGTCCGGGCCGAGGTCGAACACGGTGACGCCGAGAGAGACCGCCGCGAGGGTGGCGACCGTGCCAAGGGCGAAGATCAGCAGCATCGGCCCCGCCAGCCGGTAGATGCGGCGGAAGTCCGCCTGGAACAGCACCAGCGGCACGGCCAGCGGGATCAGGAAGCGGCCCAGGGCGTCGTAGAGCGGCGCTTCTCCGGGCAGGATTCCGCCACTCCGCAGGGCCATCGGAATGACGATGGCCACCAGGATTCCCGGGATCCGCTTTCCCCACGGCGTACTGTCGATCCAATAGCCGAACGCCGCTGACAGCGCGATGACGGCGAGGAGAGCAAATGACTGGTCAGACGCGATCACGGTGAGGTCCTCGCCAGGGGTGCGACGCCGCTGTCGCAGATGAAGATGCGGAACCCGGTCGTGCTCGGCGGCCCGGCGGCCAGATGCATGAGGGCGGGCGGCCCGGGTTCGAAGACGAGGCAGGCCAGCGTGTAGTCGATCACCTCGCCGCCGCCGCCCATCTCACGGGACACGGGGTGGTCAGGATGCCGGCGCGACGCCAGCAGCGCCTTCACGCCATCGACCGAATAGGCGGCGCTGTCGCCCAGCCCCCGCTCGAGCGCGGCTAGGCGCGCCGCGGAATTCGCCGTCCGCGCAAGGCGCCGCTCCGGCGTGTCTCCGGCTGTCACGCGCTGGAACAGCTCGCTGTCGGGGTTCGCCAGCGGATGGTTGGTGTGGCAGACCGCCGGACGCCCCGGGACGCCGCCCGCCTCGACGATCGAGGATCGCGAGACCTCGTAGGCGCCGAACGTCCGGGAGTCGCCGAGGGTGTAGGTCTGGCCCGAGGCGTGTCGCACCGATCGCAGCGTGGCGACCGCCGCCGGCTGATCCGGCGCCTCAAGCAGGCGCCGGATCACCCCGACAACCGGAAGGCCGCTGGGATCGCCATCGAGCTGGACCAGGGAATTGACGCACACCGCCACCCCCTGCCGATTGATGCCGTTGAGCGCCAGGATTCCGGGGAGCGAGAAGATCAGCGCATCGAAACCGGTCACCGGGTCCCGGTGATGAAAGACGCGCTGGTAGCCCTCCATCCAGCTCGCGCCATCGAAATTCTGCGCCACCAGGACGTCGCCGCCGGCCGTGCGGAGCGCCAGGGCGCTGCAATGGTGCGGGATCCCGGCGGGCGTCTGCGAATAGAGCTGCCGGAACCACCATTCCTCGTCCAGCAACTGCAGATCGAGGATCTGCTCGAAGGGGACCCGCGCGCCCTCGGCGATTCCGCGCAGTTCATCGATCAGATGCGGCGCGTGGTCCACGAAGCCCTTGAGGAAGTTGGTCCGGGCCCTGAAGGCCTCCCGGTAGGCCCCGGCTGATGCGCCGGGCGGGCCGACGTGGCGCCGCCAGGCCGTCAGCATTTGATGAATCTCGTCGGCGCAGACCCGACCGTGCGTGAGGCCGCGTTCATAAGCCCCGCCCGTGAGCGGGATGAGCGGAATGGCGTCGGGCCGCACGCCTAGTTCGCCTGCTGCGGAATGCGCGCGAAGCGAATGTCGTTCACACGCCAGGTGCTGAGCAGAAAGGTCGTGTCGTCGACGAATTGGATCGTGGCGCCGGCCTCGGGGGAGACGAACTTACCATCTGACAGTGCGGTGAGGGGCAGGGGTTCGGGCTGGCCTTGCAGGGTCAATGAGAGGCCATGCTCGCTGACGCCCAGTTCGTAGGTTACCCCGAGCGCGGGCGAGACGTACCGCCCCGCGAGGCGGCCGAGGGCCGTGGGGTCGGTCTTGGCGACGGTAACGCGTCGCCCGACAGACGGGGCGCCAATGCCAGAGAGCCGCAGGGTTTCGAAGCCATCCGTACCCGGCCCGTCGAAGGCGATGGTGACCCCGCTTCCGCGATGCAGAAGCTGCGTGTCGGAGATGACGTCAAAGGCGGCGACGCCGAGCGGGTCGACGGCCACGAAGACCCGGTTGTCGGCGTAGGCGATCTGCGCGACCCGGCCGGGCTCGAGTTCATAGAAGCCGCTGAAGGCGGCCGCCATCGCCGCATCAACGGCGCGCGGTGGCGGACCGACCTGGTGGGGCGACGCGGCCGGGAAATCGTCTCCGAACATCATGTCGGCCACCGCCTCCGCCAGCGGTTGCGGCCGAACGCTGGCGTTTCCCAGAACGACCACGGCGGCGTTGATCTCCGGAAACATCAGCAGGACGGTCCGGTACCCTGCTTCCGAACCGGTATGCATCCAGAGCGTTCGCCCGCGGTACTCGATGATCTCGAGGCCGAGGCCGTATGGAGCCGTGCCGCTTTTCACAGGTGCGGGCCGGGTCATCTCAGCGACGCGGGGGTCATGATCGCTGGCAGCTTTGAGAAAATAGCTGGCCCAATGGGCCACGTCGTCGGCCGACGCATAGAGGTTGGTGCTGCCGTGGGCCGCCGACGCGTAGGGGATGGGGCGCCAGCCTTGGTTGCCGGCATCAAAGCCATAGGACAACGCCGCGCCGGCGATGGACTGACCGGGCGCGGCGTAGATCTGCGGCGAGACCATGCCGGCGGGCCGGAAAACCCGATCGGCCATCAGGTCAGCGTAGGATTGGCCCGTGGCCCGTTCGAGGATTGCCGCCGTCAACAGATAGCCGCCGTTCGAGTACAGATAGCGATCGCCGGGCGGAAAATTGAGATGCCCTTGCCGATCGATCAGGGTGCGCAGCAGGCCATTCTCAAGCGGTTCGGCGGATGAGTGTCCCGACAGCACGATGAGGGTCGCGATGTCGGGCACGCCAGACGTGTGCGACAGCATCTGCCGGGTCGTAACCGACTGGTAGTAGGGCGCAGCCCCGGGCAGGACCTGGGCCAGCGGGGCGTCGAGGTCGAGGAGCCCGGCGCGCGCGACGTCAACGGCCGCCAGCGCGAGGAACGGCTTGGTCAGGGAGGCGAGATTGAACCGTGTGTCCGGGGTGATGGCGACGCCAGCGGCAAGATCGGCCTCGCCATAGCCCTGCTCACAGATGATCCGTCCGTCCGCCACCACGGCTAGCGCGAAGCCAGGCTTATCGGGTCCGGCCCAGCGGGAAAACACCGGATCTATCTTGGTGCATGGAGCCGCGTCGGCGGGATAGACCGCCGCGCTCGACGAAATCACCAAGGCCGCCAAGGCCACGGGCAGGCGTCGCTTCACAATGATCTCCAGAGCCGCGGCATTCGATAAAACTGACTATGATGTCATAATCAATCAAGGTCAATTCGGCCGTGAATTGAGGGCGAAGTTGCCGAAGAGGGCGGCGTTTTCCGGCCCTAATCTTCCCATTCGGCGTTGCCGCTCACGGCCAACAGTTCGCCCGTGATGCGCGCAGCCGCCGGCGATGTCAGGAACAGGACGGACTCGGCCAGATCGGTGAGAGAGACCGACGAGCGGAGGGAAATGTACCGGGTAAAGCGCGCCTCGATGTCGGCGGGCGCGACGCCTTCCTCAGCGGCCCTGCGATCGATGATGCCGCGCATGCGGGCATTGTCGATCATGCCGGGCTGGATCGCGTTGACACGGATGCCGGCGGGCCCGAGTTCGCGGGCCGCGTTGAGCACAAGGCCTTCGAGCGCGAACTTGGTCACCACGTAGGGAGTCCGGCGCGGCAGGCGGGTGCGGGTCGAACTCGTCGAGAAGGCCACGATCGCGCCGCCGCCCTGGGCCTTCATCGACGGCGTGACGAGTTGAATGGCCCTGAGCAGGCCCGTGACATTGACGGCCCAGCAGTGGTCCCAGTCGGCCAGGGTGATATCCTCGATCGCCGCCGAGGGCCCGGGCAGGCCGACGGTGTAGACCAGCGCGTCGATGCTCCCCAAAGCGCCGAAGGCTTCGACCATTGCCCGCTCAATGGCTGTCGGATCGCCGAAATCGGCAACCCCGCCGGACATCGACGGGTTGGCCTCCAGGGTCGCGGCGACGGCGTCGGAACGCACATCGATGATGTGCACCTGGTCGCCCCGGCTGAGCATCGCCTCGGCGACAGCGCGGCCTACGCTGTCGCCGCCCCCGACCACGAGCGCCTTCATTGGATGTTCCGCGGCACGGCGCCGACCGGCCTCTCGCTATCGGCAAAATGGTGGTTGTGGGCGAACCAGCGGTCTGTCAGGGCGATGATCTGCTCCAGAGCGGCCCTCGCGCCCGCGGAATCCCTGCGAGCCAAGGCCCGATCCAGATTCGAATGGCGGCTCCAAATCTGGTCGAACATGCTGTCGAGCACATCAGGCGAGGAGAAGATGACGCGCAGGAGGGGGCCGAGACGCAACCAGAGCCCCTCGATTACAGCTGCCAGCATCGGCGCGCCGGCGGACTGATAGATGGCGAAGTGAAGCTCCGTGTTGAGACGCAGCGCCTCGCCCACATTGCGCTCCCGAACCGCAAGCTCAAGCTCGGCATGAAGACGGCGAAAGCGCTGAATGTCATCAGCGTCGGCGCTTTCGGCGGCCAGAGCGGCGGCCATAGGCTCCAGCGCGGCCCGCAATCGCATCAGGTCCTCGAAAGCCTCCGCCGACATCTCCGGAACCCGCAGCGTCCGGTTTGGAAGCGCTTCGAGCGCGCCCTGGCCGACAAGGCGCTGCACGCTCTCGCGCACCGGCATCGCCCCGGCGCCGAGCTGGACGCAAAGGGCGCGGATAGAGACGACCTCTCCCGGCGCGAAGACGCCCGCGAGCAGCCCCCGGGACAGTTCCCTGAAAACGCGCTCCTGCTGCGTCTCACGGGAAACCCTGGAGAGCTGGGCTTTTCCTTCCATAGGCGGACCTGTCCTTCCGAAGCTGGGCTGAGATGAAACCTAGACTCGATACCTCTCGCACGATAGCGTCAATCGTATCGATTTGATCAAATCGCTAACCGGAGAAAGGTCGAGCATGCGCAAGGCGGAGAAGGTCATCATCACGGCGGCCGTGACCGGGTCGATCCACACACCCAGCATGTCGCCCTACCTGCCGATCACGCCCGACCAGATCGCCGCCGACGCCATCGGGGCGGCCGAGGCCGGCGCGGCCATTCTGCACCTGCACGCGCGCGATCCCCGCGATGGCCGCCCCACCGCCGATCCCGACGTCTTCATGGAGTTCCTGCCCCGCATCAAACAGGGCACCGATGCGGCGATCAACCTGACGACCGGCGGGGCGCCGGGGATGACCATGGAGGAACGACTGGCGGCGCCGCATCGCGCCAAGCCTGAGATCACCTCCCTGAACATGGGCACGCTCAACTTCGGCGTCTTTGATTCAGCGGCCAAGATCAAGGACTGGAAGTACGACTGGGAGAAGCCCTTCCTGGAAGGCAGCCGCGAGGGCTTCCAGTCCAACACCTTCGCCCAGATCGAGCGGGTTATCCGGGACCTCCATCACGGCTACGGCACGCGGTTCGAATACGAGTGCTACGACGTCGGCCACCTCTACAACCTGGCCCATTTCGTCGACCGCGGGCTGCTGAAGCCGCCGTTCTTCATCCAGATGATCTTCGGAATCCTGGGCGGCATCGGCGCGGACATTGATCATCTCACGCACATGCGAAACACGGCCGATCGCCTGTTTGGCGATGACTACTACCTGTCCTGCTTCGCCGTGGGGCGGGACCAGATGAGGTTCCTGACCACCAGCGCCATCATGGGCGGCAGCGTGCGGTGCGGCCTGGAAGACAGCCTGGTTCTGAGTCGTGGCACGCTGGCGAAATCGTCCGCCGAGCAGGTGCTCAAGATCCGCCGGATCATCGAGGAACTCGGCCTGGAGGTCGCCACACCGGCGGAGGCGCGCGAGATGCTTCAGCTTAAGGGGGCCGACCTTGTCGGGTTCTAACCAGCCTAGCGGCAATGGCCCTGAGCCGACGGCGCGCGACATTGCTTCCGGTTTTCCGGTAGGGTCTTCGATCAACCTGCAATCATTCAGCGCCGATCCCCATCCGACGTTCGCGCGCATGCGAAAGTCAGAGCCCGTGTCCTGGGTCCCGGCATTGGACATCTTTTATGTGTCGCGGCACGCTGATGTCGCGGCAATCCTGATGGATGATGCGACGTTCCTTGTCGGCGAGGAGAACATGCTCGTCTATGACACCTTCGGCCGTCATATGATGACCGTGGATGGGCCCGAGCAGCGGCGCTATCGGGCCGGTTTCCGCGGGACGTTTTCGCCGAAGGTGATCCGCGAGCGCCTGGAGGCGAAGGTCACTGCCCTGGTTCACGGCCTTATTGACGGCTTCGCCGACCGCGGGGCTGTGGAGCTGAGAGCCGCCCTTGCTTCGCGCCTGCCAGTCCAGGTCATGCTGGCGGTGTTCGGCCTTCCCGCGGAGGACGAACCGCTGCTGCGCCGGTGGTACGACGCCTTCGAACGATCGCTCTCGAATTACAAGTGGGTCCCAACGATCCGGGCGGAGGGCCGCGAATGTGTCGAACAGTTCAAGGACCACCTTCGGGGACGTCTCGCGGTTCCGTCAGCCTTGCCGGCGGACAGCCTCTTCGCCGCCCTGACCCAGGATGCCTCCGACGGCCGGCTGCAGGATGAGGAGATCCTTCAGAACGCCCTGATCATTTTCTTCGGCGGCATTTCGACGGTTGAGGCGATCATTCTTAACGTCTTTCATGCCCTGGCTCGGCATCAGTCCCTGTTCGAGCGCCTGCGCGCCGACCCTTCGATCTTGCCGCGAGTAATAGAAGAGACCGCTCGATGGTCCTCGCCGGTGCAGGCGGTGACCCGGTACGTGGCCCGGGACGTCGAACTGCACGGGGTGAAAATCGCGGCCGGGCAGCTGGTCAACTGCATGCTGGGCAGCGCGAACCGGGACGACGCGGTGTTCGCCAATCCCGACCACTTCGATATCGACCGCGATGATCTGGGCCGACACATCGCCTTTGCAACGGGGCCGCACCTCTGCCTGGGCTCTCATCTGGCGCGGTCAGAAGCGCGAATTGCCATCGCCGCCCTCCTCGAACGACTGCCCGGACTTCACGTCCAGGACGTTCCGGAGCTGGAAGGCTATGAATTTCGGCAGCCGGCCTACCTGAATCTGGCCTGGACCTGAGCTTCTCACGGCCATGACCGTCAGCGTCTTCGACCTGTTCAAGCCCGGCGTCGGGCCGTCCAGCTCGCACACCATGGGCCCGATGACCGCCGCCGTGCGGTTCATCGGGCTGCTGCGCGCGAGCGGGGGCCTGGCGCGGGTCACGCGGGTCCAGGTCAAGCTCTACGCCTCCCTGGCCCTGACCGGCAAAGGCCACGCCACCGACCGGGCCGTGATCCTGGGGCTCATGGGCTTCGAGCCGGCCAGCCTCGATCCCGACGCCGGCGAGGCGGCCCTGGCCGCGCTGCGGGCCGAGCAGTGGATGGCCTTGGGCGGCGACGGACCGAAGATCGCCTTCGACGTTGCGAGCGACATCGTCTGGGCCGGCCGCGAGCGCCTGCCGCAGCATCCCAACGCCCTGACCTTCACGGCCTATGCCGGCGAGGATGTGCTGGCCGAGCGGTCCTGGTTCTCGATCGGCGGCGGCTTCGTCCGCGACGAGGACGAGATCCTGCGCAACACCGGCGACGAGGAGGGGCCGCCCGTGCCCTTTTCCTTCGAGTCGGGCGCCGATCTGCTGGCCATGACGGCGGCCTGCGGCGTGACCATCGCGCAGGCGATGATGGCCAATGAGCGGGTGCGCCGGTCAGAGGCCGAGGTCACCCAGGGCCTCGACACGATCTTCGAAGCCATGGAGGCCTGTATCGACCGCGGCATGCGCATCGGCGGCGTCCTGCCGGGGGGCTTGAACGTCAAGCGCCGCGCCCGGCAGGTGCATGAGGCCATCATGGCCAAAGTCGAGAAGCAGATCAGCGACCCGCTGGCGGCGATGGATTTCGTCAACCTCTGGGCCCTGGCGGTCAACGAGGAGAACGCCGCCGGCGGCAAGGTGGTCACGGCCCCGACCAACGGCGCGGCGGGCCTGATCCCGGCCGTGCTGCGGTTCTATGACCGGTTCTACCAGGGCACGGCGGAGGGCCGGCGCACCTTCCTGCTGACCGCCGCCGCGATCGGCGCGCTGTACAAGAAGAACGCCTCGATCAGCGGCGCCGAGGTCGGCTGTCAGGGCGAGGTGGGCGTCGCCTGCTCGATGGCCGCCGCCGGCCTGTGCGCGGCGCTGGGCGGGACCAACAGCCAGATC
>Ga0172380_10002016_pt1 | contig 33109 bp, 22 predicted proteins | sample Leawe162metaG_FD_119747 | JGI IMG/M metagenome (GOLD analysis project Ga0172380, IMG submission 119747) | Leachate microbial communities from a municipal landfill in Southern Ontario, Canada - Leachate well 162 metaG | ecosystem: Engineered > Solid waste > Landfill > Unclassified | place... | reverse complement strand
TGTGCGAGTACACCCCCTCACAGTAGGTCAGCCCACTGTCGTTGACCTGGACGCGTCGGCGAGGGCCATCATCATGGTTCCAAAGCCGAACGGCGCTGGCATGGCAGTTTGCTCTGAGCCGTCACCGGACGTTGCGATGTCGGCTGTGGCGACTATGTTGGCCCAGGTGAAGCTGGACAACCCTAATGTTGATGTTAAAACCCAGCTGGATTTCCAGACTGCGGTGATTGACTTGGCCCGGAGGTCGCAGTTCATCAGCTTCCAACGGGAGAGCCTGTTTAGGCTTTGCGAACAGGGCATGAATCAGAACTTGAGTTCTGAACAGATCTTCGTGTTGTACCAGCAGGTGCTGCAGACTTCGCTCAAGTTGGCCGAAGCTGAGCTGGCGAAGAACAAGGCGGACTTGGCCAAGGCTTTGAAAGACCCGGCGGTTCGAAAGCTCTGGAATCAGCTGGTGGACGAGCCGGTTTCGCTGACACCAGTTACGGTGCCGAAGAAGAAGTAGTTCTTCAAGGCAAAAACTAGTAGGGAGTGGCTGATAGGGCTAGGAAATCAAGCTCAGATACACCGAGAAACCGACTGATAGAGCTAGGAAATCATGAGACTGATAACGACCGATTATGTCTTATTGACTTCGCGACGATTTCTTCGCTAGGCCCCAAAACCCAAACCAGCAACCTCTCTCTAACCCTCACCCCCTCTTTCCCGCAACCATTTATTCAGCATTCATCTTTAGCTGTTTCGCAGCTGAGTTAGATCCGATTTTGCTAAAACCAAAATCCCTTCTTCCAAATAACTTCGACTAGACAGCTCCAAAGTGACTGCTAGCCGACCAATTAAACACACCCAAACCACACGCTCTTTAAATAGAGCAAGGAAAACACCATGACTTTCACATACGACAATCTCGGCAGATTGGTCACCATCACGTATTTCGACGGCAAGACCGTGACGTTCGTGTACGACACCTGCGGCAACAGAACCAGCGTCGTCTCGACTTGATGAGTCCACAGTGCCCATCACAACAGACCAAGACCACGCACACCAAACAAATAATCAATCAATAATCAAGGAAAAGCAAATGCTTACTAACAAACGCAAAACCTTCCCCGTCGGCAGCTCCATCGCCCCCGGTAACTCCCCGCTGCAAGGTCGCATGCACGCAATGAGCCCAAAAGACTCAAAGCCCATGATTGAGGGCCGTCAGCAGCCGAAGAAAGTCTTCGACATGAAGACGATTCCAGCACTGAGACAGCAAGAAGCGGCCCTTCTTGCCGTCCAACAAGGCGCTCAGCTGACCCAGCAAGCTTCACTGCAAAGCCTCTCTGGACCGCTCTCTCTCACCAATCCGGCGGTGCCCAGCATCGCAGAGCTTGCAGCAGCTCTGAACAATGATGTCGACGAAATCTACCGCTTCGTTGCAAACAAGACTGGCTACATCAACACCTATGGAAGTCAAAAAGGTGCACTGACCACGCTTATTGATCACTATGGTAATAGTTTTGACCAAGCGGCGCTCATGGTGGCCCTTTTGCGTGCTGCTGGCAAGACTGCCAACTTCATGTTCGGCCAACTGAAACTCACCCCCGCTGAGGCTGGTGCATGGCTGGGCACTGACCCCAACAACGTCTGGGCATCGCGCAACATGCTCGGCAACGGCGGTGTGCCAGTCGACGTCATCTGGGACGGCGTTAACTTCGTCTACTATCTCACCCTCAGCCACTGCTGGGTGAAAGTTGACGTGACCGGGGCTGGAAACTGGTACGTGTTTGATCCGGCCTTCAAGTCGCACACGTTCACCGCTGGCGTCGACCTGGCTACCATCACCGGCTTCAATGCCACGAACTTCCAGAACTCGGTAATGTCAGGCGCTACGGTCACTGCGGACTCGTTCCAGAACGTCAATACGGCGAACTTGAATAGTGAGATGGTGACTCTCAACGATAACTTGATCACGTGGATTAGCGCCAACAAGCCAGACGCCACTCTCAAGGACCTTATCGGAGGTAAGGACATCATTCCTGTCACCGGTGTGGTACGTAACACTTCACTACCGTATCAAGACTCAAGCGTCACTCCCACCGAGTGGACCGTCATCCCGAACGCCTACAAGACGACTTTCAGGGTAGAGTTCGATGGAATAGACCAGACTTTCTACTCGGAAGACATCTCAAGCAAGAACCTGACGCTGTTCTTCAACGGCTCGCTCGAAGCCGAACTTAGGCTGGATGGTACGCTGCTAGACACCAGCGTGGCGCAAGGCGTGGGCACCTGGAACTCCGCGCTGTTGACTATCAACCACCCCTACGCGGTCACCTGGGCCAACCAGAGTTTCTGGCAGCGTGTTTGGGCTGGCGATCATTATCTGATCGCGCACTCTTGGGGTAACTCTACGCCAGATATGGCGTTTATGCACCAGCAGCTTCTGAACGACAATGTTCAAGATGGTTTTGCTGATTCTGCGCCTGAGGTTCTCGGTGAGTCTTTGGCTGTACTCTGGCACAACTGGTGCGCCCAGAAGACGATCATGTGCAGCATGCTCGGCCAGATGAAGGGCTGTGTGGCTGTGTTGCACCACCAGGTTGGCATGGTTGGTCACGGCGAAGCACCATTCACCGACCTTGGTGGCATTGTCTGGTCGACTTCTGCACTCGACAATGACTACAACAAAGTTGCTGCTACCGACACTGTCATCGCTCTGCGCGGTATCGGCTTTGAATCTGGCACTATTAACCAGGTGCCGGGCATAGGTGCAGTTAGCTCCAACAACGTCATCAGCCAGGCAAACGATGCCGGTCAGAAGCTCTTTGTTGCTACAAGCAGCAACTGGGCGACTGTGCGGCCGCAGCTTCTGAACTACGACACTGGTGACCTCGATAACTTGACGGCCTGGTACATCAATAACGGCTGGTCGCTGCTCATTCACGAGAACGGCCATACGGACCAGAACTCTTACCAGGGCTATGGCATCTATGCGATTAGCCCCTGGGGCGGTTGCGTCGGTCTGATCAATGGCATGCTGCTTGGTGGTGCTGCTGATGAGGTGATGGCCATCCCACAGATGAACCTGAACACCAGCGTCAATCAGCGGTTGACGGATAACCTCGAACGGGTAGAAGTCGGAAGCAAGATCGAGAATCCAGTTGATTTCATCACTGACAAGAAAACTGGCCGAACCCTCTATCGCCATGCTGATATCTCGGTTGGTAATGGTAACGGTGCACTGGAGCTGATTCGAACCTACAACAGCCGAGACTCGGCAACAGTGACCGAAGTAGGTCGTGGTTGGCGCCACAATTTCTTGATCTCGATTGAGATTCAGAATCAGGCCTATGCTTCGATATTTGACACGAACAATCCGCAGCCACCGGCAGGTCAAAACGCAGGTCTTTCTGCTTCTGGTCCTCTGATTCATGCGATGATCCAGATCTTCTTGGCACCTGGTGTTGGGAGCCCTGCATCGTTTGTTATCGGTGCCATCTCAACGACAGAAGCTAGCAAGCTTTTGACTAACAACGTGGCAATTCTTCGTGATGGCGATAGAAGCTATACCTTTACCAAGCTGAGTAACGGAGTCTATGTGCCGCCAAAGGGCGTGCCTATGTTGCTCACGAAGCTGACTGATCACTTCGTCATGCAGACTTTCGAGGGTGTACGCTACACCTTCACGAACTGGGCCTTGAACACCACGCGAGTGTCGAAGATTGAGTGGCCAGCTTATGGCTCTGGTCGCGTTCTCGATTTCACCTATGGCGGAGTTGGTCCTGAGTTTTACCTCACCAGTGTGGTCAGCAACTTCGGTCGTTCGCTCACTTTTGCATACACCTTAGTTGGTGGATTGGTGCCATATCTGAGTAGCGTCACGAGCGCTGGTGGACTTGCTCACAGTAGTTACACCTTCGACATTTTCACCAATGGACATTTGACTTCCTGTAACGACCAAGCTGGCATTTCAACGAGCTACACCTATGATGGAAAGCGCAGGCTGACCGCATATACACGGCCCACTTATTCTTGTAGCGTGACCTATGACGATCAAGATCGCGTGGTCACTCAGAACAACCCAGGCTACACGCTGAGCTTTCAGTACGGTTCTGATTTTACAAGCGTTCAGGGAGGCCCCGACGGCGGTGTGTTCACTACGTTCAACACTGATGGGCTGCCTCTTTCAATTCGCACCGGCGGTGATACTGTCAAGTTCTCATATGATGGGCTAGGCCGTGTTACTACCAAAACGCTGCCGCACGAGGACAGCATTTCTTATCAATACGATCAGTACAACCGAGTCTCGCAAGAGATTCACAGTCCTGGTCCCGGTGGCGGTCTGCCGCAGACCAATACCTATGGTTATAATCCCGCAGGCGTTTTGACGACCTGGGAGAAGTGGGTGAGCCGCACCGACGAAAGGGGTCAGAATTGGGCGCGAGTCTATGACGGCAACGGCAACCTGACCTCTCAGACAAGCCCGACGGTCAATGGTCAAACGCCGGTTAAGACTTGGAGCTACAACCAGTACAACGACTTGGTCACTGAGGTCGACGAAACTGGCATAGTCACTACCTATACCTATGGTAGCCCTGGGGATGTTGCGACTGTTGTTCACGACTCTGGTGTTGGCAGGCTCAATCTGACCAGCAGTTTTGGCTACGATCCGATCGGTAACCGCACAAGCTCGACCAATGCTCGTGGTTTCAACAAAATCATGACATTTGATCCGTCTCGTCGCGTTACGAGCATTACCGAAACTGGACTGGGCGGCTATGTTACGAGTTTCTCGTATGATGCAGCAGGCAATGTGCTCTCGACCTCCAAGCAGTATGGCGGTCTGCTACAGCAACAGGTAGCAAGTGCGACATACTCGGCTGCGGGTCAGAAACTTACGGAAACAGATCCGCTTGGTTGGGTTACCAACCACAGCTACGATACACAGGGGCGCCGCATCTCTACGACAGACCCCGAACTGCGGCAGCGCCAGTTCCAGTACGACTCTTCTGGGCGGCTGACTGCAATTATCGATGCCAATGGGGTTGCTGAAGAGACCAGAACCTATGACAGCTATGGCTATTTGGCAACGATCAAAGATGCTCGCAACAATGTCACGACCTATACCCGAGATGGTTTTGGCCGCGCCAAGCAGGTGACTTATCCTGGTGGCAGCTACGAAGCTATGACCTTTGACGTCAGCGGCAATCCGCTCACTCACAGGATGCGCAACGCCAACGTGATCACAAATACGTATGATGTGTTGGGTCGTCTCGCAACTAAGTCGCCACAAGGCCAGGCTGTAGTAACTTACAGTTATGACAAGGCCAATCGTCTGCTGTCAGTTAGTACCCCGGTGGTTTCTGGCAATCCCTCGACTGGTGTTTTCTCTCACGGATATGACACCGCCGGTAGGCTCATTTCTGAGACCAACCCGCAGAGCCAAGTCATGGGCTATACACTTGATGCCAATGGCAACGCCACGCGCATCACGCACCCGGGCGGTTATTTTGTCGATCGCGTCTATGACCAGCTCGACCGGCTCACCGACATTAAGCTCAATGGTTCTGGCTCTAGCGCAGTCACGTTTGGTTACGACCAGCTCTCGCGGCGTATCTCGAAAAACTACGCCAATGGTGCAAACACAACCTATTCGTACGACCTCGGCAACAACCTATTGACGATGAATATTGCCTTCGTGGGTAGTGCCTGCAACTGGAGCTACAGTTACAACAAAGTGCACCAGATGCTGAGCAGCAATTGCTCTGACACTAACTATTACTGGCGGGCAACGGCAGGCGCAGTCAACTATGCGGCAGCCAACAACCTGAACCAGTACCCAACGGTTGGCGGTCTGGCAGCCACGTACAACACGCTTGGAGCCTTGGCCACGTACAACACGTGGACCTACACTTACAATACCGAGCAGATGCTCACTGCTGCTAGCAAGTCTGGCACCAGCGCTTCTTTCGTGTATGACCCCAAGCTGAGGCAAATTCAGAAGACTGTTGGCAGCGCCAAGACCAAGTATGTCTATTCTGGCTCGCATATGATGGAGGAATGGAACGGTGTGGCAAACACCCTCACCACCCGCTATGTCTATGCCGGTGCTGATGAGCCCGTTTTGCAGATGACGTCAGCTGGTGTGGTTACTTACATTCACCACGACCACCACGGCTCGGTAATCGCGCAGTCAAATGCCACCACCGGTGCTGTCGGTAACATCTACAAGTACGGCCCCTTCGGCGAAGGTGCAGCAACTCTGCCTGGCACCACGATTGGCTACACCGGCCAACGTTATGACACTGAGCTTGGGCTGTACCACTACAAGGCTCGTTACTTCCACCCAGGCATTGGTCGGTTTTTGCAGCCCGACCCTGTTGGCTACTCAGCAGGCATGAACTTGTACACGTATTGCTCGAACGATGGGCTAAACCATACTGACCCTGACGGTTTGGAGGGAATTCCTTGGTGGTTGGATTTCACTCCTAAGAAAGATAAATATGGCGGGCCGAACGCTAATGTGACACCTGGGCTCCCAGGACTTTCGTTGAAGGGGTCGTTTGACGTTGCGGCCGGTGAAGTGAGGGCAGCAGGCAAGCAAGCTATAGTGCAAACCTATAAAGGCACCATTTACCCCAGTCTTGCTTCCGCCCAAAACAAATTGATGGTAGCAGTCAACAAGCCAGCTCATGGCAACAGCCTTTCATCGTCTGCTGCCCAGTCTGTTTACGATGTCAACGGTCGGCGTCCAGGTGCAAATGGTCAGGGACCTATTGAACGTCTCTACACTGGCATCGCTAAAACAGTTCGTGAGACGGTGAGAATGGGAGAGAGTGTTGCTCGTTTGCGAGCTTTGGGAAATGAAGTAACTGACGCTTCAATTGTGCATCGAATTCCTGAGGGACCAAATGCACGAGCGAAGGTATCTAACTTCGAAATGTCAAGAGTAATTCACGGCAAAGCTGCGGGAGGTAATCATGCCAACATAATCGGAGATTGATAGACCGGGGGTGATAGGGAATAACTATCACCCCCCCTTTTTTTTCTACATTTGAAATCTCATCACTTGAAAAGTCTCATTAGGTGTCGAAACTTCCATCCCAAGGTGGGCAAAAGATCAAACCAGCAGGTTTCATAGTGACACTGTCCCCAAATTCTTCAGTGGAAGTGTCAACGAGACCACAAGGACTGCCAGCAATAGTTGTTTGGAACAATCGAATAGCAATGTTCTTATATTCGACTTCACCAAGCGTAGATAGAAGTTTAGTTAGACTTTTTTTTGCATTCGTCATAACCACCAATTCATCCTGGCCACTTTGCTGGATTTCTTCATTGATTGTACGGATGTGAGTACCATCGCACCGAAATGTATGCAAAACAATGTAATAGTGTTTTGCAATATTTTTTGGTTCTTCGAGGGAGGGCTTGAAAATATTAATGATCTGACCCCAAAACTGATTTCCGGCGCTAGTAACGCCGACATATTGCGTTTTGCTTTGAAAACGATTAACTGGTATGAGAGTCGGAAGCACAGTTGAATGAAATATCGTTATTTGTGCTGGTACTTCTGGCGATGCGTATTTAGCCGCGTTTGATATTCGAATCATTTCCGCCAACGTTTCCTCATCCAGTGGAAGAGAATCCTGCAGGCGCTCTAATTTGCTTAGTAGCGGTTGACAATCAAAGTTGTACTTCTCTTTGAGAGTTGACTCGAGCTGTCTAAATAGCCGTTGAAATTCTTGAACAAATACTGTGAACTCATAGTGACGCTCTGGATAATTCCAATTTGAAGTTTCGTCACGATATTCGTTGATACTGGCTTGTAATTCGATGTTAGTCTCCTTGTATCGAATTCTATTATCTCTAGTCGAATATGAGTCGTAGTTAGCGCCGTCTACTTCACTTAAATAGGTGATTTTGAGTTTTTTTGTTGATCTGAAGAATTTTACTTTTGGTTTAGAAGGCAGAGCTTCCTGAAATTCCAAATAGAGATCGGATAGGTGGCTAACCGGTTTCTTTACTGATAACAGAATCTCTATCTCCAATTGTTCGACTCCATCTCCGCAAAATACATTATCGAATTCAATAAAGAATTTCAGAGCATCTAAAAGATCACTATTTCCAATAGTGCTAAATGTTCTGAAGCTAATATGTGTTCGCACGCCTTTGCTGTTCCTCAAATTTACTAACCACCACCTCGAGTATATTTTGCCCATTCATGACAATTAAATCCTAGCGGTTTTTTAAGTCTTTTAATCATAACCTTTTCAATTTCGGCATGAATGTTGCCAGCGTTATTTCGAATGTCTGGAGAAGATGCTCTGGTCTCCTTAATAGCTTTGAATTGAAGCTTTTGCTGCATCTATATCTAACGATTTGAACTCTCAGAAAGATTGACCAGACGCCAACCTTTCTATGATTCTTTTTTTTATGATTTGAGAAATCCTACTATTAAATGTCATTGGTTGTGTATCTGTCATTTTGTGGCATCTATGGCTTACGGTTGCTGTGAAGCTCAGCCAGAGAAGAGATAATTGCAATTCAGAAAGCGCGGTTTTTACTGTCCTAATAATGTCTAAGAACCAGAAGGTTGTTTCTTTTGATGTATTGTTAAGGCCATACTCACCGGTAGAGTTATTTAGTTGCTCTTATCGCTTTAGCCTTTGATTCTAAGATTGTTGCCTCTTTATTTCGACCCATTTTTCGCAGCAAGACAGCGTAGTTGTCTAGGCTTACTAGGTCAGGATGATTTGGCCCTAGCGCCTTTTCTTTAATTGCCAGCGAGCGCTTGAACAACGGTTCAGCAAGAGTGTATTTGCCGCATAGAACATAGAGTGAGGCAAGATTCTGTAGAATCACAGCTACATCAGGATGATTCGGCCCTAATGCTTTCTCATCCAATGCTAGAGAACGTTTGTACAATTTCTCTGCGTCAACAAATTTGTTTTGCGACTGATATAGTTTCGCCAGGTTGTTTAAAGGTTTGGCTGACATAGCGTGATTTGGTCCCCAGTTCTTCTCTCCTATCTCTAGCGCACGTTTGAATAATGGCTCTGCCTTTGTATATTTAGCTTGAGCACTAAATAACTCCGCTATATTGTTTAGGTCTGTAGCTACCCTAGGGTTGTCTGGTCCAAATGTTTTCTCATCGATCGCAAGAGCACGTTTATACAACGATTCTGACTCTGCATATTTACCTTGCTCGGAGTAGAATTCGGCCATGTTATTCAAGTCTCTAGCTACCGTAGGATGGTAAGGTCCAAATGTTTTCTCATCTATTGTTAGAGTGCGCTTGTACAACAGCTCAGCATCTGCGTATTTGCCTTGGGCACTATACAGCCCCGCTTGGTTATTCAAAGCAATAGCAACATTTGGACAGTTTGGCCCAAATGCTTTCTCCTTAATTGCCAATGAGCGCTTGTAAAATGGTTCTGCCTTTTCATACTTACCTTGTCTGTAATAGAGTCCGCCAGGGTTATTTAGAAGTTTCGCAACCTCAGGATGATTTGGACCTAGTAATTTCTCCTTAATTGCAAGAGACGGTTTATATAGTGGCTCTGCCTTTGCGTCTTTAAGTTGAGCACCATAGACTTCAGCTAGATTGTTCAGGTCTGTGGCAACATCAGGGTGATTTGGTCCTAAGGTTTTTTCATCTATTGTTAGGGCTCGAAGGAGCAACAGCTCAGCTTTAGCGTCGTTTCCTTGTGCGCAGTAGACTTCCGCTAGATTTTTGAGACTCTCAGCCACATGAGTGTGCTTCGGCCCTGCAATCTCAGCTTCCTTTAGTGCAGACAAGAAAAAAATTCAGCGTCTCCATATTTGGCATGCTTGTACGCCTCAATGCCAGCTTTGTTATAGGAATCGTAGTCAACCTTGGCAAATAGTGGAATATTTCCCGAAATGCATGTGAGCGCTATGGTTAGCATCGAGCATTTAAATCGGCAATTCATCAAAAAGGACTCCAAGCATTGAGTAAAACAATACGGTAGGTTTTATAATATCCGCGTCTATTCAAGACGGCAATCATGACTGCTATTTTGTAATCGCCGTCACTTTTACGGCCGTTTGTGAGACATTCTGTCTCGAAGCAAAATCAGTCGATTTTCGGGGAGCAGGTCAGAACGATAACGTTTTCGCTTCAAGCGGAAGAACCTCCAGGAAACAGTCATTTTCGGGAATCATGTGTATTCTACTGGCTCAGGGACAAAAGTGTCCGTGCGATAGCCTCCGAGCTTGGCATAAGCTAAAGCACTGATATGAAGATAAAAAAGGCACCTAAAACCTAACTAAAAAGGCTCCCTGGCTGTACGGCCAGCACTTGCTCATCAGTAATAGACTCTAAAAACAACTGAGGGAGCGTTCTTTCAAAAACTGCCAGAGTCGTTTTTACAAGCGTTAGATACTGGTCGAGATCTCCGTCTTCGACCTTTCGCCAAGTGCTCGGCATATACCGCACCATGATAGATAAGGTGTACAGAATACAAAAAGCGTTGACACGATACTCGGCGATGTTGGCTAACACTGGGAAAATAAGGGCACCACTATTTTCAAATGTACTGTGATGCAAAGGCAAAGCCTCATGCCAGAATCTCATTCCGGGATGATCGACTCGCGCTCTAAAAGCTCTACCCTCTGATGGGTCGGGCAACTGCGAAATTTCCGCCAGCGGCCACTTCGCGGCTTTGATTCGCTCCAATGTAATTTGACCTGACTCGTCGAATAACTTGATATACGAACAATCGCTTGGCTCCTGCTTTTTGAGACCGAACACCATGTTGGATGCCGAGTCATGGACGGGATTGATCCATGATGGTTCGCTTCCAAAGGCTTCCGCGAATAAATCGGCTATCTCTGGCAGCATCGAGAAAAGCGCTCTATTGGTACAGAAAAAACCTGCGGGGATTTTGGCTAAGTCTTGCTCGACCTTTGGTTTGGACTTTGGATAACCCGTAATGTCGTATCCCAAAAACGTTGTCCATTTTGGAAGAAAGCCTGTTGCCAAAACTCCAACGAGCATGTCAGCAAAGCCAGAGTCAGAGCTGCTCCAGGTGTACAGCCCGTGGCCTTTTGTAGTGTATCTTTCGATTTCGTCCAAGTCCGTTGGGCCATTTGGTGACACAAGAATCTCGGCTGAAGCTAAAGCTAGTGCGCCGTAATAGAGGCTGATGATTTTTCGATTGAGACTTTCATACTGTGCTGATCTGAAATAGTCGGACGCACTGCGCATCGCGAAAGCCAAGCCTTCACCCTTAGTCTTCACTACTTCAACCGGTAGTTCGACTTCCTGTTCCAGAGCGCGCCGTTTGATGAGTTTTTCGGCAAGCTGCGTGCTGGATAACTGGTCTAGCCGTGCCCAGACACCCATGAGAGGGTTTTCTGCTTTGATGCGCCGAACTGTGGTCGGCTTTGGTTTTACCGGTGTCGTCGCGCTCACTGGACAGAGGTCCTTGTTCCAAGCAATCAAAATTGCATGGAATTCGTCGATGGTAACTGGCGGCTTTGAAATGCCGTGAGCGTATTGCTCGGGGTGATAAAGCGCACCATTGGTGAATATCCGGTCAACTTGAGCGTCAAGTCTTTTGTAGATCTTATTGTCTGTTGCACAAGAGTAGAGGACCGCTAGACGCTTTACGGTGTCTAGTTTTCTTGCCGTGACAACAATATAGTCGGCATCCACTCCTTCGTCAGAAATTTCAGCGACCCACTCGTGAGCTTTGAATCGGTCAAGAATCTGATGCTCTAATGACTGGCGCAGGCTTGCCATCCTCATTTCTTTGCCTACGTCTCCCATTTAAATGTCTTCCTCGTCGCTTCCGCCATGGCTTCGCACTCGGCATCTATTCTTTGGGCTTCTTCCCAGTCGTTCGTGCATTCTTTTATTTCAAAACCGTCGGAAGTCCACCTTAAAGTGCCGTCGTTGATTGACTCAAACTGAGTGCCCATGGTGTATTCGTACTGATTGCTTTCGATTTTTATGACCAGCTCACCGTCATCGTCAATCAAAATACCGTGAACATCAACTGCATCCCAGGGCAGATCTTCACCCTGAGCCCAGGACCTGACTGCTTCTAGGAGCTGCTCTGTTTCACCTATTGATTCAGTTAGTTCTTCATTGCCTAAGCTTACCGCTCGGAAAACATGCTCTTGTAGTTCGCTCTCAACATCAACGGATTCAGCCTGCAAAAGCTTTTCCAAGCACTTCCACATGATTAGCGGGTCACTCATTGACTGCATAAGTTTCAGCGACAGCTCAAGGCTGCTGTCGCTATCCATTTGGTCGAGGCTCTCCAGAAAGCACTCCAGGATTTGTTCTTCAGCATCATTACGCTCTGCACTTTTTGGAAAAAACCGAGCGATAGTGAATCGAAAAACACTATTCTGGCCATTCAACAAAATTTCGCGCAGGTCATCTGGTTGCCAGACCCCTGCTGTAAAGCCTTCTTTCTCGCCAATGTCATGGACCGCTCTTACGAGATCATCTGTTGGTTGCACTGTTGTAACCAACAAAAAACCCGCGCATCCGTGCTGTTTGACTCTACTCGCGAACACGCCCAGGTCGTCAAACTTGAGCTGTTTGCCGCTTATTGCTTTATCTTTGCAGTTGACTAGAATTTTCGACGATTGATAAAGACCGTGGGCGATCTCGTTCTTGGTCGTAAAAAAGAGGTCGCGCCCCTCGTCTGCGCCAGCACCGCCCTCTCTTACTTCATAGTCGAGACCGCGTCCGATCGCTTTGACTAAATGCTGCAGCCCAAGACCTCGGGTGTCTTCTCTCTGGGCTAATTCTGCAAAATCAATGTGTGTAATAGGCATTTAGGATCCGCCTGCTGACGGTATGGGCTTTGGAAATAAAGTCTTGTAGCCAGGCAGCGACTTGCAATCGACCGCGCGTGTCATGTCTATGAGAGCAAGAACCGCTGCCAGGCGTTGTTCGGGGATTCGCATCCGACCATCTCTAAGCGCTAAGTAGACAATATCTGCGTCGCTCGGGCTGCCGAGACTTGCGACCACTTGCGGATGTGTCAGTAGATCCAATGACCAACCGGGATCGAGCGTTGTTTGAAGTGCTGTAGCTTGTGCTCGTCCTTTTTTCTCGTCGATAAAAGGAAATAGTTGCCTGGTCACAGCTACGGCGATAGTGGCTGATTCACCGTCGTCCAATGTCTGTAAGAGCTTTTCGTAAATCAAATATTCTGGGTCGGTTAGCTCGGTCAGTTCAATAATTTTGGACGCTACGAGGTCGTCCAAAAAGATTCGTTCTTGCGTGCCTGGCTTCAATTCGTCAGCGGCTATTTGTGCCATGACGATGGGATTTTGCACCACTGTTAGTATCTGCTTTCCAAGTGAGCAGGCTTGTAAATTGTAGATGATGCTTGTATCTACAGCGCATGAAAGCGCACGGTTACTAATTATGCTTGAGAAATCCATTTAAAATTCCTCAAGTTCAATTTCGTCAATGACAGTACGTAGATCGATGCGGTTTAGCCGCAACATCTCTGCCAACTGACCTTCTGTGAGCAGTTCCTGCTTCCAGGCACTGTGCGCCATAAGTGCCATGCGATGAGTGAGCGGACGATCCGCATCGAGCTTGGTTGTATCGTCGCGGTGTGCAGCCTCTCCTAAGACCTCTTCGGCATGTTTATCGGTGATGCCACCGTTTTCCTGAAAGTAGTTCCAGGAGCCCTGTTTGATCAGGTTAAGCTCTTCCAGCCTGCGCACGCACGCTTCTCGTGAAATGCTGTACTGGTGCGCCAGAAGAATTACTATGCGCCTGGTCAACCGACCTCCAACGGAAGCCGCTTTGAGCATCTTAAAACTGCGAGCGAAACAATCCGCCGGCGTTAGAAAAGCTCGACCAAAAGCGTGGGCGTATTTTTCGTCCCTCGACAAATATTTCTCGTCTGTCTCAAGGACTTCTGGATTTTTGCGAGTGCCGACGAAGTGACCCAATTCGTGCGCCGCTGACTGCACGCGCCTCTGGTACGGGTGATTCGCATTGATCAAAATGCAGGCGCCTACTTGCTCATCGAAAGTGAACAGTCCGGCCACTTTTGACTTTGATGATAGTCTGCGCTGATAGAGGCGAATCCCCAGCGTGAACTCGAGCAGCGAAAAAATGTCGTTGATCGGCCCTGTGCCTATACCGAGAAATTGCCGAAATTCTTGAGCATGTTTTTCTGCGACTTCGAATACGTCGCCTTGCGATATGCCCTTTTCTGGTGGGTAATGGCGCTCTGCCTTCGCTCCGAGAATGTTTTCCAGCTCGACATCGGCTTTGACGAGCGTACTCAAAAGCTCGGCGGCCTCAATGGTGAAAGCGTCCTCGTTTTCCCGCATCTTCCGAAATCTTGGTAGAAGATCAGTATGAATGGCTGCTTGGCGCAAAAGCGTGTTCACTGACGTTCCGTATTTGCGCGCAAGAATTTGCAGTTCTTGGATGCGTATACGACGGGCACCTTGCTCGATTGCGACAAGAGTGGGGCGCGAAACGTCAATGATTTGTGCAGCTTCGTCTTGCTTCAAGTTGGCGTTTTCGCGCGCCAGCTTCAAGCGTTTGCCTAGCTCTTGTGGTGTAATCTCGTTCAAATCAGCCATGGTTTCCTCCGCCCATCCATTTGTGTAAGAAGCTATTGCTACCTTGAGCGTCCAAGAAGGTTCGCCATTCTTTGGCATGCTGAGACAATAGGGACTTCAAATTGGTAAGTGTTTCCGCTTCAGGTTTGCGCAGCGCCTCCGCGATTTCAAAGGCGTAGACTTGCAGGTCTTCGTCAGCCCAATCGACCATGTCAGCCATGTGTTGAAAGTGCCTGGCGCCCGCTGTTCCGTACTCGATCATATTGTCGCGATCGTTTTCATCGGCGATGTCTACCAGTGCGTCTTGCACATCAGAAACCGTCAGGTCTTTGATAACGTAGGTGCTAGGCGGCTCTTCGACACCTGCTGCATGTAGACTGAAACGTCTGAGCAAGCACGCCGCGCACAAACCACATTGCCGCCTGGACCCGCCAACATTGACCACGTGCCGTGTTTGCCAGCATGATCTGGTATCAATCAAATCTGCTTGGCTGCGATTAGGCAGTTGCAAAAAAGCTGTGAGCGTCTGCCCTTTTGTTGACCACAAGCGAGGCTGCTCAAAGTGCACTTCGTGATCGAGCAACGCTTTTATAAAGGCTTCCATCAACCGAAAGTATTTGGGGTGGTTTCTGTAATCGGCATACTGTCTGTGTAACGGGAGCATGGCTGGACCTAAAGCTCCCTGTCCACTCTCCGGAACCACGATCCGGCTTACGTTTCGAATATTGGCCGCGAGCGCGGTCATCGCTGCGAACTGAAAACCACGAGAGCGGAAGCTGCTTTCGCGTAGTGTGCCGTTTCTTACCGTGAAGGGAATCTCGGTAAAGATGTTTTCTCCGTGCCTGTAGTTTTGGTGCTGGTTAGCTACTCTGATGCAAATTGCTTCCTTTTGATCTCCGCTCAAAGCCGCCACTGCGCGTGAATCGAGCCCCTCGCTGTAAGCGATGGCGAACGTTTTTACGCCGCGTACATCTAGATGCATTTGCTGCCATTTAACAGCTTCGGTGTTGCTCGATGGGACGAAATCGAAGCTCCAGCTATCTCCGGTTAATAGCTTAAGCGCTCGTCTGAGGCTGGTTTGCACTGACTCTGACTGCCACTTTGCCAGTTCGATAACTGGAATGGTGACATGCAAATAACGATGCCAATCAGAAGTCCGCTTCCAGTGCCTGTCTGCATACTCGACGGCTGCGCACATAAGGAGCAGATCGTAGTGGACCGCGCGGCAACCGACTTCCGCTAATGCATCCAGCACTTCAGTTCTGAAACGGATCTCTTCTTCGATATAGATAGTCACAGAGCCGTCTTTAGGGGCTTGTTGTCCTGGTTCGAGTATTTTTAAATGTGATTTTGCTTCTTCTGCGATCATAGTGGTGGTCCATCGTCGAGTCCGGTCTTCTTGGCAAAAGCCGCACGCGGGGCTGTTTTATTGGTAAGCACGTCTTCGCGTAATCGCGAGAAGCTGACTGCATTCATGGTGTCGTCCAGTCTTGATAGGACGGTCATGTATCTGTCGGCGGCTAGCTCCCTCCTGTCCCTTGCGTGCATTGATTCTTCGACCATGCGGTTTCGAGCCGCGTACATCTCTTTTTTGATAGTGCTATCGACTGCGCACTCAAAGGCCATCTTCGTTTCCATCACCCTGGATAGGTTAGATGAAAGAAATTGCTGCAGCGTGTTTGCCAAAGGCGATGTGGGGTGCCTGTCAAAGATGGCTTCTATTGCCGATCTCGGGCTACCTTCGTCTGGCATGTTCTGCACGCACTTAGCTATATCTTGAACGAGCCGTCGAAATTCCTTCGGCAAGTCTTTGCTCAAAGCGCGTTCGGCTCGCTCTGCGCGCTCCTCAGCACTGACCGCGTCGCTTTCGAGCGCATTACCTACTTTCTTCCATCTAGCCGATAGGGCTGAATTTTTAAAGGGTCCGTCCGTCACTTTCAACTCTCCTGGTGTCAGGTTGATAGTATCATAGCCTGACAAAGTAGGATCTGTCAATGAAAAACCTGACATTGCCTGCGTGTGCCACGAGTGGCGCATCTAGCAGTTGACCAGAGACGATCAAGCTGCTTTTCCAGTATTCATATATCGCATATCGCGGCGTTTGAAGTAAGTATAGGAGTAAAACGTGCGCTGCACTGTTTTGCTGGTGAAAATTTATGCTAAAACAGCAGTCTTATGCCATTTGTGGCGTTTTGTCTGGCGTCAAGTCTTTTTCCGATTGACGAAAATCAGAACTGCCGCTTGACATGAGTAGTGCATCCTCCTTCCTTTGTTCTTCTTTGACCTCCCTGGCAGAGGAGAACGGGGCGAAGCCGACGCCAGGGAGGTGACGCCGGGCTTTTTCACTGGAACTCCATTGTGATATTGCCACTTATCGCAAGTTCCTGCTGCCTCTTTTTGTCTATGCCGCTCTCTACTTATTGAACGGCTGGCTGATCATTGCCGCGTTGCCACACAAGCATGTTCGGGTAAGAAAGTTGTCCTGTGTAACCGATTCTTGACAAGGTGACTTGATACAAGAATCTGATTAGCACGTACAAATGACCTATTTCCTGTGCAAGAAATTCGCTATCTATCGATCGGCTCAATTGTCGTGTCGTTTCGAATGATTCTATTTCTTGCATCAGGCCTTGATTAGAACCAGCAGTGAGTTCGATCTCGCTGATTGTCGCAAGTTCCTGAACTAGATTTGATTGACCGATCGCTGAATCACTAGCGATATTTTCCAAAGTGAGTACCAGTGCCGCTGCCTGTATCTCTGGATAACAGACCTTCGCACTCCACCAAGCCTTGAGGTGCCTTATCATCTTGAAGCCATCACATAGAAAGAAGTCTGTAGTCTCTCTGATGAGTTGAATCGGGTCTTGACCATTTCCTGCACGCACTGTTATAGGCGCAAGTAAGCACCTGTTCTTGCTCAGTGAGGAGAGTTTTGCAGGAAGTTCAGTGATCTCGGCAGTTGACAATCGTGTAAACATCGCCAGCGGTCTTAAGCTGTCTCCCCACAAGAAGCTTAGGGTGTCTAGCAAGGCGTCTCTGTGCCACAGGATATTCTCTTCGAACGCTTGTTCAGTGCGAACTCGAACCCAAACCTCTTCGTCCTTTAGCAACATGGCATATTCAATTTTCGAATTCTCAGTGTGTGAAACGGAAAAAACTAGCTCGCAGGTTCCTAGATCATCGTCTGCTATTGAGGTTCTGTCAGCAAAACTTTCCAAGAATTCGGCGGGCATCAATTCACGGTTGATAATCGCATAAGCGCAGGCTTGCTCGGTTGCTTTTGGTGCTGTTCGTAGTCGCTGAAATGCAAGCCAACCTAAGGAAGCCTGGATCTCGCTGACACCACCCTCCAAGCCTAATCGTTCTCTTACTTTCCAATCACTAGTACGCCCGGCAACTAAATAGCCGCCGCATGTGCCAAAGAAATTGGCGGCCTGATTTACCATCCCTATACGAGGAGGAATGCCTATGAAAACCCTGTCCCCGATTTCGAAGGTTGGTGATTCACCTAAGCTGCCATTGGCTCTAAATAAGAGCTCGGTGTTTTCTTGGATTTTTACTTCACCAGCGCCGTCGTTGAGAAACCGATTTGGTCCGAAGTCCCAGTCTTCGCTAAAAAATACGCCGGTAAGCGCGAGATTAAGTTGTCCTGCTAGAAATTCCCGTAAGTACTGCAATTACCAAACCTCTCTTGATGGTGGCTGCCTAAAGCAGGTTTGCTCAGACCTTACCAAAACAAACTTCAAAGTCGTAAGTTATCATAGGCGTCATCTGGAAGGGATTAATGGTTTTGCAAACACCTAGCTGAAGGTTTGTCTCATGACTACCAAGCAGCACATTGCCACCCTCTGTCAAACTTGCTGGAACCATTCAGGCAACAGACGTACAAAAACAGGATGTCGAAAACTTGTGATATCGATCTTAATCACAAGCAATGACTAGGAATTCTAGTTGTGTCCATTGGCCGGCAGATCGCCTTCTACCAACACTTTATTGTCACTCCAGTGCCCATGGAAAAATGAAGCAATTATGCGACTCTCGCTATAAATCTATGTCTTTTCCCAAGTAGCTCCATCAGCGCTGTCCATCACGTTTACGCCAATTTCAGTCAGGCTTTTGCGAATCAGATCTGATGAGGCATAGTCTTTTCTTTCTCGTGCTTCTTTGCGCAAGGTGAGAATTAAGTCTATTAGCTTGGCACCAGTGGCGGTGTCTAGCTCCTGTCTGGTGTCGGTCATGGTCAAGCCTAAAACTTTGGCATAGTGCACAAGGGTGCTGGCTAGATACTGCTTGTCGGCAGCTGATTTTGTTTGAGTGATACCATCTGCTAGTTGATAGAGATGCGAAATAGCCACGGCTGTATTGAAGTCGTTGTCCATGGCCGCGCCAAAATCATCTTTGAATGTGGCAGCAGTTTTCTGCGCCGCTTCACTAGGAGCGCTAGCATCAGCTAAGCCATGTTCAAAACTGGCAGCCCTGAGTAAGCGCTGAATTCCCGTACTTGTTGCCTGCAGACTCTCAATGGTGAAATCTATTGGGTTTCTATAGTGCGATTGCAGAATAAACAAGCGAATAGTATCTGCTGAAAACGTCGCCAGTAAGTCTCTAATGGTTTTGAAATTACCTAGTGACTTGGCCATTTTTTCAGAATTAGTTTGGACAAAACTGTTGTGCAGCCAGTAGCGTGCCATTGGTTGGCCGTGCAGAGCTTCTGACTGAGCTATTTCGTTTTCATGGTGAGGAAAAACAAGATCTTCTCCGCCGCAGTGAATGTCGATGGTCTCGCCGAGAATGCGCTTAACCATGGCCGAGCATTCTAGGTGCCAGCCGGGACGGCCGCGGCCCCAGGGGCTAGGCCAGCCTAGCTCGCTAGCATCAGCTGACTTCCATAGAGCAAAATCAACCGGGCTCTTTTTCAGATGGGCTAGGGTTTCTTGGGCCACTGCTTGTTCGCGCGAGCCCACTAGCAATTGTTCTAAGTTCTGCTTGCCTAGTTTGCCATACTCTTTGAAAGAAGCGACGTCAAAATAGACATCGCCACTGGCTTCATAAGCATGGCCGGCTTCAATCAAGCCTTGGGTGAAGGCAATCATCTGGCTGATGTACTCGGTGGCTCTTGGCTCAAAATCAGGTGATTCGACATTGAGGGCGTGCATATCGTGCCAGAAGGCATAGGTATACTGGCGCGAAAGCTTTTCTGGAGTGATGCCTAACTCTTTGGCGCGCTTGATGATTTTGTCATCGACATCGGTGATGTTGCGCACATAGGTAACGTCGTAACCAACAAAGCGCAAGTAGCGTTGCACGACATCCCAGACAATTGCCATGCGGGCATGACCCAAGTGGCTTAAATCATAGACAGTTGGTCCGCAGGCGTACATCCTGACGACATTGCCCTGGAGCGGAACAAATTCTTCTTTCGCGCCTGAAAGAGTATTGAAGACGTGTATTTTATTCATAGTTATCGCTAAGGTATCGCTTAAGTATGCTGCTTACTTGTGAGTCAGGGCCGCTTCCAGACGGGATTTTACTCGCTCGGCACCTAGTATTGAAATGATTGAACCCAGGTCTGGACCTTGAGTTTTTCCTGATAAGGCGGCTCGAACGGGCCAGTAAAGCTCTTTTCCTTTTAGGGAAATTTCTTTACCGAAGGCGTCGACCGCCTTTTTACAGCCTTGATGGTCGTCCCATGGCATTGTGCTAAGGGCGTTTAGCATGGTGGTGAGAACTTTTTTGGCGTTGTCAGAGCTAAGTACATCGCGAGCGATGTCTTCTGGAATATTGAGCGGTTCGAAATAGAATTGTACTGCCGCAGTCAACTCAGACAGTGTGGTTAGACCTTCTCGCACTGAGGCTACCATGGCTGAGATCTGAGCCGGGGTATAAGCACTGGTATCGTAGGCGGTGAGAAATGGAGTTGCTCTGCTGACAATTAAGTCTAATGGCAAGCTGCGTATGTAGTGACTGTTGAACCAGTTGAGGCGAGCGACGTCAAAAACCGCTGGGCTTTTCGATACTTTGTCTAAATCAAAAACAGCGGCCGCTTCATCTAGGTCGTAGATTTCTTTGCCTTCAGGGTGAGTGAAGCTCATTTGCGCCAGATAATTGACTATGGCCTCAGGCATGTAGCCTTGAGCGCGATAATAGTCAATGTGCACCGTCTCTCCGTGTTTGCGCTTAGAGAGCTTCTGGTGTTCGATATCAAAAATCAGAGGGGCGTGGCCAAACTCTGGTGCCTTTTGATCCATCGCCTCATAGATGAGCAGTTGCTTGGCTGTGTTGTGAATGTGATCTTCACCACGAATGACGTGGCTCATTTTCATATCAACGTCGTCAATGACAACGGCAAAATTATAGATTGCCACACCGTTCGATTTGACGATTACCATGTCGCCGCCCAAATCTGACGTGTCAATGGCGATTTCACCTTTGACATGATCGTGCCACGATACTACCTGTGGTTCTTCAACGATAAAGCGAACCGAGGGAATGCGACCTTCTTCTTCAAATTGTTTGCGTTGCTCTTCGCTGGTTTCTCTGCCTCTATTGTCATAGCGAGGCGCAGCGTTGGTTGCTTTTTGCTCTTCTTTGAGAGCGGCTAGTTCTTCTTGGGTGGCATAGCACAAATAGGCTTTACCACTGCTAATCAGGTGATTGGCCATGGTGCTGTAGTGGTCAATTTTTTCGGTCTGCCGATATGGTGCGTAAGGGCCACCGATATCGAGGCCTTCGTCCCAAATTAAGCCGAGCCATCTCAAGCCATCGATGATGTCTTTGGTGTATGTCTCTTTTGAGCGCTCTTCGTCAGTATCTTCAAGGCGAAGAATGAAGGTGCCTTTGTGCCTCTTAGCGTAGAGGTAATTGTAAAGAGCTGTGCGGGCAGTGCCAACATGCAAATTGCCTGTTGGGCTGGGCGCTATTCGAACTCGGACATCCGTTTCCATATCAAGACGCATTTTAGCACTTAGGTTCGCTTGAACCATCTTTAGCTCTTGACGTGCTTTACACTTCTAGCGCTAAGTTAGCGCTAATCTAACGATCAGCTGGGTTGATAACCATGCAGTCGACCATGGCCACGCCTGATGAGAGCATGTTTAGCTTCTCTGCTGCGCCACGGGAAAGATCTATAACTCGGTCGTCTACAAATGGGCCGCGGTCATTGACGTGAACAACACATGTAGCACCTGTGCGACGGTTCATAACTAGCAATTTTGTACCGAAAGGCAAAGTGCGATGAGCCGCTGTCAGGCCGTGCATGTCGAAGCGATCGCCATTTGAGGTGCGGCGGCCATGGAACTTGCCGCCATACCATGAGGCATGACCGCTGAAGTTAGGTGAGAAATTGTCTGGGGCAACATTGAGGCTTGGTAGGCCGCTGTGGTTGAGGCAAGCGGTGAGAGCTTGTTCTGGTGATTGGCTCTCGGCCAGCTTGATAAAGCTAGCTGGAATTTGCTGGGCACCCAAGATGGTGCGAATGCTGTTGACGAGCTTGAAGCTGTATTCGAGGGCGGAAGTCTTGCAGGTGTCAGGTAGTTCAAGTTTGACTACTGAGCTGCCGTCTACGCGGATTGCTGCTAGTTGTCCTTCGCATGCTGGTACAAGCTTAGAAGGGTCGAGCTTCTCGTCTTTGAGCAAGTCTTGTAGTCTATCTGCCAAATTTTCGGCGCGGTCTTCTGCTGAGCCGGCAGGTGTCTCTCCGCGATAAGTAATTAGCTCTTTGCCGTTAAGAGTAACGGAAGCACATTCTTGATCGTTCTCTTCCCAAACATTTGATTCGACTTCTGGGTCTAGGTCGGCATTGTCGGCGGCCATGGCTTGTGCACCGGTAGTGCTGAACATTGTTGCAACCAGCCCTAGGGCCAGGGCGACCTTCTTGTGTCTAGGTTGAAGGGTTACTGAGATCATTTGAATTGATCACTCTCTCTAGTGCCTGTCAGGCGATTTGCTGATGCGTTCTCTCAATTTAGAGAACCGTTTTTCCGTGCATTGCAGTGAACTGCGTATATGCGGTGGATAACTTCCGGCCAGGTCTTTCGAAGCAGGCGAAAAGGTAACAGAAGACTTGGTGGCGCGTCAAAGATCCGCTGACAAGTTCAATTTTCGTGCGCTGGTTTGCCGCTGGCGCTTTGTTGGAGAAAACTAAGGAAACTTGGATTGACAAAGGGCGGAAAGACTGCTGCCCTCTTGGCGAGTAGTAGCGATTGCTTACCGGCTTTAGAGCTAGCAAGATGAGGCGTCGCTAATCTTGCCCCTTGAAAGCTATTGTCAGGTGGTGAAGGTAACGCTCTGTAAAACCTTTGTAAGACGCCGCCTATTTATTTCATCCGCTAAGTTATTAGCATTTCACAAATCGCCGATCGTAAGCACTAGCTAGCCTCACGGCGCTTTGACATGGGGCGCCGTATATCGATTGGGATCTTAAACTTTCTTCGTCAAATATTGTGTTACAGAGTGACATTTGCTTTTAGGCCGCTTTGATAGCAATCGAGATTATCAGGCACTGCCAGTAGTATCGGTCGCTCAAATGGCTCTCTAGGCTTTAGTTCAAGAACTCTTGCATCCAGTCTTGATTCATCTCGAAGTTGGCAAAGACTGATTGCACGTCGTCGTGATTTTCTAGGCTGTCAATCAGTCGTAGCAACAGTCTTGCTGTCTCGGCGCTATCGATTTCGACGGTGGTGCTCGGAATCATTGCGTTTTCAGCGGAAGAAACTTTGTAGCCAGCTTTGGCTAGGCCGTCGCGTACTTTTTCTAGTTGCTCCGGGCTGCAAATTACTAGAGCTTCGCTTTCCATCGATGTGTCTAAGTCTTCTGCACCGGCATCTAGAGCCGCTGTCAGCAGTGCGTCTTCGTCAAACTTTGCATCTTTTTCTAGCAGCACTTCGCCGCGCTCTTTAAACATCCAGCCCACACAGCCGCTGTCGCCCATGTTGCCGCCAAATTTTGAAAAATACATGCGCACATCGCCCGCTGTTCTGTTGCGGTTGTCGGTGGTGCATTTGACCAGTACTGCTACACCTCCAGGGCCGTATCCCTCGTAGACGAGCTCTTCGAAATTATCTAGAGCGCCAGCACCAGAGCCCTTTTCGATGGCACGCTGAATATTGTCGTTAGGCACGCCTTCGGCTTTAGCTCGGTCTATGGCTTGGCGCAAGCGAAAGTTGCCGTTGGGATCGCTGCCGCCAAGTTTGGTGGCGATGATGATTTCGCGCGACATTTTGGCGTACATCACCCCACGCTTTTGATCAACGACAGCTTTGTGTCTTTTGATAGTGGCCCATTTTGAATGACCTGACACTTTTAAATCCTCGCTCTTTGAGACGGCAAAAAAAGGAAAAATACTTCCTTATATATAGAATGCAATTTGACAGGAAGGCTAGTTTTTCGCAGCTGGCAACTGACAACTGCCGACCCCTGATCGATAGATGGCGATCCATAGATGCTAAGCCATAGATGTTAATCCATAGACCATAATCTGTAGGCTTAGATTGTCCCATGCACAGCCCTTCGCTACAAAAGACAGCTATTTAACCTTTATTGCTTGCTGTTTGGTTGCTACAATTTGCGACTATTTCGATATAAAGCAAGGCAGTCGGCTTTTCAAGCGCATAACGTCTTGTATACACACAGCATCGTCCCCGTAGATGGAGAACCGAGAACCGTATGACTAATAGAAACTCGTTCAGAATTTTCACTTTGGCCTTAGCTACATCTATTTCTGTCGGCTCAAATTTGACCTGGAATGTTGAAGCTTCTGCTCGTGGTGATTCAGATTCGATTTCGGGTCTTCAGATTGCTGCTAACAAGACTTATCAAATTCGCATCACTCGCGAGACAGTTAGAGCCGATCAACTCATGATGCAAGGGAAATTCACTGAGGCTGCCGATCTTTATAAAGGCGAGATGACCAGAAGCCCCAAGAGTACAGCTGCTGCTGTTGGCTACGGCATGGCTCTGGCTAAGCAATTTAAGTTAGACGCTGCCGAAGAGAATTTTGCCAAAGTCTTGGCTAATGATCCAATGAACGCCATGGCCCACGCTGGTAAAGCGATGGTGATGTTGAATCGTCTTACTTCTTCTTCTGGCACCGTTATCAAAAACAAAGATGCCACTTTGCGCAGCGCTGAGGCTGAAGCCAAGCAAGCAATCAGCATTGACCCAGGCATGCCTGAAGCTCATATCACTTTGGGAAACATATATAAGGAACAGGGTCGCTTAGACGAAGCGATTAGTGAGTACAAAGAAGCCACTCGCGTTGATCCTAAAAACTCTGAAGCCTATGGCCAAATGGGTATAGCCAAGCTCAACAAAGAGCAATACGCTGATGCTGTTGCTGCTTTCAAACAGGCTGTGTCACTCAATTCTGGCAATTCTACTGCTCACTATGGTTTGGGTCGCGCCTACTATAAACAAGGCCTGTACGACGAAGCATTGAAAGAGTTGAATACTTCGCTTTATCAAAACCGCAACAGTGCTCCTGTGCACCAGACCATGGGTGATGTCTACGCTGCTCAAGGCAATACTGTTGCCGCCATTCAACAATTGCAAAAGTCCATTAGTATCAAGCCAGAAAACCCTGATGCTTACTTGCATATTGCTGATATCAGACAAGGACGCGGCGATCTTGAAATGTCGATTGCTGAGCTTCGTTCTGGTTTAGAAATGATGCCGAACAATCCCGATTTGCATTTGCGCGTTGCCGATCAAAGTTTGCAACTAGAAAAACTTGACGATGCCGTCAAGGAATACCGCACAGTGCTTGATGCTAATCCACAAAACTCGGCAGCGGCGAAAGGTTTGACTAGAGCCTATTATCTCAAGGCAAATAAAGAAGCTACTGGTGCTTTCTTTGTTTCGAACGAGTACGAATCTGCTCAACGCATGATCGATCAAGCTGTGAAAATGAATCCAAATGATATGGAACTGAGGCTGGCACAAGCTAAGTTGCGTTCTATGGCTGGGGTTCCAGTTGATCTTGCTAGCATTGGTACACCAACCAATGATGGTGAGAGAGTGGCTTATGCTGAGGCTCTTCTGGCTCAAAACAAATTTAGTGAATCTGATCAACAGATGAACACTGTTATTGCCAATGCTTCTGATGCTAAGCAAACCTTTGCTGTTGGTGATTTGGCTTTGATGATCAAAGATCTTCCTAGTGCTGAAGCGGCTTACAAAAAAGCATCGAGCTTCCCTGGTGGTGAAGAGAGAGCTAAGCGGGGTCTCAACTTGGTTGCTAAGCAAAAAGATGTGGCTCGGCAAGAACTGACTTTGGGTGATGATCTTGCTCGCCGTAGTCAGTTGGCCAGTGCTATCGATAAATATCACGCTTCTATATACGACAATCCAAAAATCGCTGATGCCCGCATGGGCATTGGTAAAACTCTAGAAAGATTGAAGCCAGAAGCCTCAAAAGATCTTAAAGAAGCGGTTGTTCAGTACAAAGCCTACATGGCTCTGACTCCCAACATGCCTCCTAAAGAAGTAGAGAAGATGAACAAGAAGATTGCAAATCTTTCTGAAAAGGCCTACAAGCTTGAGCAAAAAGAGAAAGACCGCCAAAGAGGTTAGAGCTTTCTTTCTGTTACAATTGTCGAGTGGCAGAGTGGAATAACAAGAAAGTCAGTATTTTAGGACTAGGTAGAAGCGGCATTGCCGCCGCTTCCTACCTGGTTAAACGTGGCGCAAAAGTTCTCGTATCTGAGTCTCAACCTAAAGACAAGATCAATCCGAAGTTGCTGGCTGAGCTGGCGGCTTTACCGGTAGAAAGTGAATTTGGCGCTCATAGTGAGCGCTGTTTAAGCTGGTCTGAGCTGGTTATTACTAGTCCAGGCATACCGCCTCATTCTGACGTTATGCTCAGGGCAAAGGCCCACGGCCGCGAAGTAATTTCTGACGTTGAGCTAGCCTTCCGCGAATGTAACGGAACAGTTCCCTTTATTGCTGTCACTGGCACTAACGGCAAGTCTACGACAACCGCTTTGATTAGCTACATTCTAGAAAAGGCCGGTCGTCTAGCTCCAGCCTGCGGCAATATTGGTGTGCCAATTTTGAGCCGGCTCGATAGTGGACCCCTCGACTTTTTAGTGGTTGAAGTTAGTTCGTATCAGCTCCATTACTCGCCTACTTTCGCGCCCTATATCGGCATCTGGCTCAACCTAACGCCTGACCATCTAGATTGGCACGGTGGCCTTGACCCTTATATAGACGCAAAACGTTCGATGTTTGCCCATCAAGATATGGAATCGTTCGCCATTCTCAATCAAGACGATTCAGTGGTGGCAACTACTAAAACAAAAGCGGAGCTGTTTCCTTTTACATTGCTGCCGGATGTTAATCGCGGCATACAGGGTGCATATCTAGAAGATGGCTTCTTGTGCTATTCGTACAACGCGCGCACAAGAGTTGTCTGTAGCCAAAATGATTTGCGTATCATCGGCAAACACAATATCGAAAATGCACTAGCGGCAATATCTGCTTGCTGCTTAGCTGGCTTGAATGAAAAAGAAATCGAGCAGCATCTGCGTACTTTTAAAGCCCTAGAACATCGCCTTGAATTTGTCGAAACTGTTGATGGCGTTGACTTCTACAATGACTCCAAAGCAACCAATACTGATTCAGCCATCAAGGCCCTTGAATCTTTTCCCGAGAAGAGTGTAATCCTCATAGCCGGGGGTAAAGACAAAGGAACTCCGCTCTCTGATTTAATTCAATCGATAAAAAAATACGCTTTGGGCGTTATTCTTATTGGTGAAGCAAAAGAACGTTTCGAAAGAGCGTTACGTGAAGCAGGATTTAACGATATATACGTCGCCGCTACCATGGAGGAAGCAGTTCAAATCGGCGGTAAATTGAGAAAAGGACCAGTATTACTTTCCCCTGCCTGTGCCAGTTTCGATATGTTCAGGGATTTCGAGGATAGAGGCCGTGTCTTCAAGGATCTTGTCCGCGCAAGGGCGCGAGAGATGGCGTCGCCGCGACAATAGCGGAGACTCAAGCGACAAAACTCCAGCCGCTCCTGAATACAGAGGCGGCATTGACCGCACTCTAGTTGGCATAACTCTTAGTCTTTGCCTATTTGGATTGATGGCTGTCTATTCAGCCTCGGCTCCAGAGGCCCAGCAGAGTTTCCACGACTCCACGACGCTTTTGCGCAAGCAGACTATGGCCTTTGTTATTGGCTTGTTTGTTATGTTTACAGTCAGCCGTTATGACTATCGCCGTTTGAAGAAAATCGCTTGGCCCCTGGCATTGTTCGCTTTAGGGTCGCTAGCAATTACTCTCGTCAATATTCCTGGCTTAACTGTGCAAACCATGGGCTCAAGCCGCTGGTTAACCGTCGGCCCCTTGCAATTCCAACCTTCGGAAGTGGCTAAGGTTGCCACTATATTGCTTTTAGCTTCAGGGCTTTCAAAATATTTTTGGTGGCATGGTCAGAATTTCTGCCGCATTGCTGTGGTTTTGATTATGGCTGGCATTGTCATCAAGCAGCCTGACTTAGGCAGCGCCAGCATGATTTTGGTCAGTTTGCTTACCCTCACTTTTGCCAGCGGTACAAACTTCTTGCTTCTTCTCGGGGCCCTAGGCGGTACCGCTGTTCTGGCCTGGCAGCATATCCAAAAGCATCCCTATCAAATGGCTCGTATTGAGACTTGGCTCAATCCTTACCTTCATCCTCAAAAAGAAGGTTGGAACATTATTCAGGCCCAGTATGCCATTGGCTCTGGCGGTCTCTGGGGTCAGGGGTTTGGTCGTTCGCTGCAGAAGCTTTATTATCTTCCTGTACAGTTTGCCGACTTTATTTTCGCTGTCATTGCTGAAGAGTTTGGCTTGATCGGTTGCTGTTTGTTGATTGGTCTTTTTGCTTTGTTTGGAGTTTACGGCTATAAAGCTGCACTTTCCTCTAAGACTTTATTCGGCCGCATTCTGGCCATCGGTATCACCAGTGAAATATGCACCCAGGCCGTCATTAACATGATGGTAACTACAGGCCTCTTACCTGTTACCGGCATCACTTTGCCATTCATCAGCTATGGTGGCACATCCCTAGTGGTTACTTTGTCTATGGTCGGCATTCTGCTATCGATCTCGCGAGATCGCGCAGCTGTTGCTGAAGATGATGAAGACTTGGAAGAAGAAACTTCTCCTCCTCTTCCACCAAGCCAGCCCCCATCGCCCACAAAACCCTCGCACTCACCCCATGCCCTGAGCACAATGTAAGGACTGTTCAAACAGATGGTTGGTCATCGCATAGTACTAACAGGTGGAGGCACCGGTGGTCACATTTACCCAGCTCTTTCAGTAGCTGAGCATCTTAAGGACGACCCATCGGTGGAGGCCATCTTATATATAGGGGCAACTGGTCATCCAGAAGAAAAACTAGCGCGCGATAACGGCCTTGATTTTATTGGTTTGAATGTCTCTGGTATGCCTCGTAGTCTATCGCCACGTCTGATTACTTGGCCTTTTCAAATGTGGTCGGCAATCGAGCGCGCTAAAGAAGTTTTACGCCAGTTTAAGCCTACTGTTGTGCTGGGAACAGGCGGATATGCGTCGGCCCCGCCTCTGGCTGCGGCAAACTCACTTGGGGTGCCTACAGCAGTGCATGAACCAGATGCCCATCCTGGGCTGGTCAATCGCCTACTGTCGCGCCGTGCTCAGTTGGTTTCTCTTGGTATGCAGGGCGCGGCAGCGCGCATTAATGCCCCACGTGGTCGCATTGTTTTCAATGGCAACCCGGTGCGCAAGAGTTTTCTGGCTGAGCGTCATCGAGACTCTGGTTGTGCCATTCTTGGCCTGCGCTCCGATCTCAAAACTGTCTTAGTTACTGGTGGCTCACAGGGCGCCAAGGCCCTGAACGAAGCTGTGGTAGCCGCTTTGCCTCGCTTGTTGGAAATTGAGCCTCATATTCAAATTGTGCACCAATGTGGCGATAAGAATCTCAATGATGTAAAAGAGAGGCTGAATCCTAGTTTGGCGCCTAGTCCTCGTTATCATTTGCGAGCTTATTTTGATGATCTCTCAATTGCTTACGCTGTTTCTGATTTAGCTATAACCAGAGCGGGAGCCATGACTGTGGCTGAATTGGCTGTGACTGGCACGCCAGCTATTTTTGTGCCATATCCTTATGCTGCTCAGGATCACCAAACCCACAATGCCCGTTATATGGAATCGCAGAAAGCGGCCGTTGTTATACCGCAAGAAGACCTCACCGGTGAAACAATCTACAACCATATTGCTGGCTTAATTGGCGATGATGTTAGGTTGCAGGAAATGCGCAAACGCATGACCGAGATTGGAAAACCAGACGCAGCAAAGATCTTAGCGCAACAGTTGAAAGAGATTAGCGCTCAATATCAAGGCGTAGTGCCACAACCAACTCTGTAAGCCGGCTCTGTAAACCAGAGTTGTGAAAGCGAATTAGGAAACCAGTTTTGTGAAGCCAAATCAGGTTTCCAAATTAGGAAACAACAGGCTGGGTCATTCCTGTGATGATCGGCACGCCCATGTCGGCGGTGAAGTCTTCGCGAGCAAAGGATTTTTCTTCAATAGAACTGATTGTCGCCTCTAGGCCAGCTATGGCAGCAAAGACGTTGGCAGTCTCTAAAGGACTTTGATTGGTGTTGTTATGCTGACAGCGGCTTAGTATTTCTTTCAGCTCGGTCAGGGCAGTTTTAACTGTGGAGCAATTTGGCGCGGGCATCAGTGGTTCTCTTCTAGAAGGGTGATTCCCTTGGGTTGCCATTATCTCGGGTTGCCATTATCTCGAACGAGTGTAGCATAGGCTTGAAAAGAAGCAGATAGACCAAAGCGGCAAAACAAGTTAAATTTGTAGTCAAGTGCTTGTCTTCTTAACCGCGCATCTGAGCTAAATCTTTGTGGGGGCCGGTGCTGACTGGCTGGCGCCGTCAATTTTTCTTGAAGCAGAACCGGTTATGATCTATTTAAGCGTTCGTTACTCTTTGAGCAAAGTTCTTTTGAGACTTACATGCCTTTCCTTTTTCTTCTAACTGCTCTGCTGCTTTTCTTCGGTTTCTTTGTGGCGTTCATTTTTTTCTGTGTACTGGCATGGATAATCTATAAATATTTTCGCAATCGAAAGAGGGCTCGCATTACTCGACTGCTGGTTTATCAGAAGCGACTAAAGACAGTAGTAGCTGAATTGCTTAAGCAGATCAATGAGCTTGATCAAATCAGTAAATATTCGGGTTTAGATCGAGATGCCGCTTGGTCAAAAAAGTACGATGACACTTTGAAGAAATTGCTCTCGGCTAGTGATAAGTTGGCTGATTCTCAAACATTTATTGATATGAAAGAGCTCAATGCTGGCCAGGAGTCTCTGCTTTATGTTGTGCGGACAATACATGTCGTCAACTATAGGATGCGGGAGATGACACCGCTAGAGAACTTTGATCACCTCCAGCAAGATACTGATTTTAGTCAATTTGAATCAGCAGGAAAAGAGCGAGAGGCTAGCGCGAGTGCTGCTAAGTCCGAGTCAAATAGTAGTGGCCAAACGGACAGGGCAAATCCGTCCACTGAGGTCAACCGCGGCGGCGACGCTGAGGCTCGAAAGAATCTTGATGAAAGTGCTCCAAACTCGCTTGCAGAGCCAGGTTCAATAATTTATCTAAAAAAGCGGGAACAAAAAGGGCCGTAGATTCTAGCTTTCTACTTGCTCTCGTTTTGCAATTTCTTTGCTCGTTCTTTGCGCCTACTTTTTACCTTTGCGTGTATCTTGGCGCCACCAATTCTGGTGCGCAAATTTTGGCCAAAAGTTTTAACAAAAATTCTTCCTGACAACCCTGCGAAATGCCGTGAGATCTGTAAGAATAGAAGAGTAAGGTTCAACTCTCTCGTAATTCGTTTGCCGGGGCGTGATTTAACGCCAATCTGGGCGAATGCTTTGCTTTAGGAAAGAACGACTACTTAGTGTGATCAATGGCTCTAGGCACCATGCTTTGAGTCAGATTAGCTACCTGCTTAGAACGCTGGTTTCTAGGCGCGCCTCCGCACGCGAAATTTCACTTTGGTTGAATCTGACAATGGGCCGCAAAACAAGGGCCTAACGAGGGAAATGTACATTGATAGTTGAAGGGGAGAGAGACCATGAGTAAGAAAAAGCACGGCGCAAGCAAAGCAGCAGAACCAGTCGTATCGCCAGTAGTCGAGCCAGTAGTTGAAGCTGAAATGGAAGTTTCTAGTGTCACTATCGTGCCAGAAGAAGCTGTAGAGGCGGCAGCGGAAGCGGCAGCGGAAGCTGCAACAGAAGAGGCGACCGTAGAAGAGTGCGAAGCAAAAGTTGAAGAATGCGAAGCGAAAGAGGAAGAATGTCTAGCCGCACCTGAAGAAGCGGCTGAGGCCGAAGAAGCAAAAACAAGCGAAGAAGCTAAAGAAGAAGAAGCGGCAGCCGAAGAAGTTGCTGAAGCTGAGGAAGCCAAAGAAGAAGAAGCGGCAGCCGAAGAAGTAGCTGAAGATGAGGAAGCAAAAGAAGAAGAAGCAGCAGCCGAAGAAGAAGTAGCTGAAGCCGAGGAAGCAAAAGAAGAAGAAGCGGCAGCGGAAGAAGTTGCTGAAGCTGAGGAAGCAAAAGAAGAAGAAGCGGCAGCGGAAGAAGTTGCTGAAGCTGAGGAAGCAAAAGAAGAAGAAGCGGCTGCCGAAGAAGTTGCTGAAGCTGAGGAAGCAAAAGAAGAAGAAGCAGCAGCGGAAGAAGTTGCCGAAGCCGAAGAAGCAAAAGAGGAAGAAGCGGCAGCGGAAGAAGTTGCTGAAGCTGAGGAAGCAAAAGAAGAAGAAGCTAAAGAAGAAGAAACAGTAGCAGAGGCTACTGAAGAAGCAGCAACTGAAGATGCGGCCACTGAAGAAGAACCAGCGGCTGAGGAAGAAGCTCCGGCGGAGTCGGCAGAAGCGGAGGCAGAAGCGCCTCCATCTGAAGACAAAGACGAGCAGCAAGCTGCTTAGACAGAAAGCGAGAGGCCCAGCCTCTCGCTTTTCTCTTGGTGGCGATTTTAATTCGGCATTGGTCTCACTCAATTAGATTTCCAAAACGGTCATATTTTCCTAAGAAAATATGACCGTTTTGGAAACGCTTGATCGAAGGCCAGGTTTTTGATGAGTCAATGCGCAAAATGCAAAAGCAAGAAACCTAACTTCTTCGAAACAGGCAATAGCCAGACTCACTTACTCACTTACTCACTTACTTGCTTGCTTGCTTGCTTGCTTGTGCATAACTCTATATACAAACGAATATGCTGCTGCTGACACTCTGGTTCACGCGCTTGGCTATTGGGCTAGATATCGATAGTAAGGCCAAGAGCGGTCTGTCGAATTGTCAGCAGATATGCAAAGTATTTTCATCGGGGGACTTCCAATAGATTTTTCCTCGGATATACTAATTACATAAGCGGTGAGCACACACCAATAAATAAGTTGTGTGCTTTGAGCCGAGGGGTTAAGTGGAAACGTCAGGTCTGCGCAGACCGGAAACTGTAGTGATAACCCGCTAGCTGTGGATTCTGACTTGAAGCAGCAAGAAATATCGAGCCTACGCAATAGGCAG
>Ga0172380_10002015_pt1 | contig 33125 bp, 34 predicted proteins | sample Leawe162metaG_FD_119747 | JGI IMG/M metagenome (GOLD analysis project Ga0172380, IMG submission 119747) | Leachate microbial communities from a municipal landfill in Southern Ontario, Canada - Leachate well 162 metaG | ecosystem: Engineered > Solid waste > Landfill > Unclassified | place... | reverse complement strand
GAGTGGTTGCATACCAGCGGTATTGAAAAGAACCGAAGGGTCATTCTCGGGTACAAGTGAGGCAGAAGGTATTATTTTGTGCCCTCGTTTCTCAAAGAAAGCAAGGAATCGTCGGCGGATTTCGTTGGATTGCATTTCTCCATAGTATCGTAAAATCAGCAATAAAAAAAGCCCCGCAATTTTGCGGGGCTTTTTTTATTAATTCTCCTCTTCTGGTATTTCTTTAAAAAATGAAGTCTTTTTGAGTTGGTGCTCGATGAACCATAATGCGATGAAGATAAAAAGTGTGAGTGCTGTCGCAATAACGGCAAGACCAAAAAGTTTGAACCCTACCGCCATACCAATGCCGGCTGAAACCCAAAGCCCTGTCGCAGAAGTAAGTCCCATCAATTTCGAATCACGAGTAACGATGAGCCCCGTGCCAATGAATCCAACGCCGACGAGAATGTTCGACACCAAGTGAAGCGGGTTAATCCCCGGCATGTGCGTATACATTTTCACAACTTGTTCAGAGATAACAACAAAGAGTGCTGAACCCATCGCCACGAGTGCATAGGTACGCATACCAGCGGTCTTGTGCGCCCAGACACGCTCCATGCCAATCATCATGCCGAGAGAAAGTGCAATAAGAAGTCGCAATCCTAAATCAATAGTGAGTGGATCAAAAAGTTGTTGAAGTGTATTCATGTGATAAGTATATCAAAATACTATATCACTACGCCACCACCCATACACACATCACCATCATATACGACGATTGATTGACCTGATGACACAAGAATTGATGAATCAAATATAATTGTTGCTTGATTGCTTTCTCTGACTTCAATCCCACACGGCAACTGTGCCCCATGATAGCGAATCTGTGCAGTGTATTTCTTTCCTTGTTCTGGAGTCCCTGAAATCCAGTTTGTATTAATAAGAGCAAAAATACTTTTAGTATTTCCCACACCTGATGTAGAAAGTGAATTATTTGAAACAGTAATCGTATTTTTCTCTATATCTTTCGCTACAACATAATACGGTGTATCAGTTGGACTTTTCTTTGTGATAGTGAATCCGTGTCGTTCACCAAGAGTAAAAAACACCGCACCCTCATGCTCGCCAATTACTTCACCATCAACATTTAACACATCACCTTTTTTCTGCTCTATATAGTGTGAGAGAAAATCTTTCATATCAAGAGGACCTAGGAAGCACACACCCTGACTATCTTTCTTTGTTGCTGTTGGTAGTTTGTATTTCTCTGCGAGTTTCCGCACCTCACTTTTCTCTAAATGGCCGACAGGAAAAAGAATGTGTACCAAATCCTCCTGTGTCAGTGTCCACAAAAAATAACTCTGGTCTTTCCCAGCATCCTTACCCTTTTTTAACCTGCCTGCCGGCGAGGCAGGTTCGTAATTAGTAATTAGTAATTCGTAATTATTCCTCGCGTAGTGCCCCGTCGCAATAAAATCCGCACCGTGTGCTTTCGCAAATTGCCAGAAAACACCGAACTTCACTTCACGATTACACATGACATCAGGATTTGGAGTTCGTCCCTTTTTATATTCTTCAATCATATACTCCGCCACGCCTTTCTTGTAGGCTTCTTCTGCATCACATTCGAGAAATGGAATACCGAGATGCGCGCAGACGCGCATAGCATCGCGACGCTCATCACGCCATGTACACTCGATAAAATCAGGAGTCCATGTACGAATAAAAACCCCAACGACATCATATCCTTGGTCTTTTAAAATTGCAGCTGAAACAGACGAATCCACCCCGCCCGACACACCGACAAATACTGTTTTCCCATTCTTTTTCATTTGTAATTTCACAATATCCTTTTCACTCTCTCTTTGCAAGAAAAAACAGATGAATCTTTTTTGATTCATCTGTTTTTTTAGCCATTGCAACTTACCTGATGCGGTTGCTCATAGGGAGCGTTTAAAAGGATCTCGAGTTCAATAATTCTCTTTTTGGCTTTTATTAACGGCTCGTGAGTTTCGGGGTCGACTTTAATTCGTCTATAGAAAAGCTCACAATCTTGATATCGCCAAAAATCACTCACAAAACTCTTTTCCAGAGATAACTCTTTCTTTAATTTTTTTCGCTCCTTACCATGGATTAGAAATTGGGGTTGATTTTCTTTTAACTTATTTATTTCCACAATAACCTCCTTTAAAAAAAGTATATAGATACTATGCAATAAAATCAAATATCATTTTCACTTTTTTGCAAGAAAAAAAACCGCCCTCGATAGAGAACGGTTTTTTATTGTTTAAAAATCTTTTAGTGCGCTTTACTTAAATTAATTTTCATTAATTCATCTTTTTTCCCCTCTAAAGTAAATTCTTTTCCTGCTTCAACCACTCTTACCCTTACTGTACAAGGAGGAGCAGAACCTTCGCCAACTACTTCAATAGTAATTTCTGAAGATTTATTAGGAACAGACACCTGAAGAACAAATTTATTACTAATAAGCTTTAGATTACTTTTTTGCAGAATTCCATCAATGTAAACATTAACAATATCCCCATCTATATTTTGGTAATCCCACAATTCAAGAGTAGCTCTATTCCCTGAAATGATAACATCTGTTTTACTTGTCACCTTTGTATAATCTAAAGATGTAGTATTTGAGGAACTGGTTGCTAATATATTCGCATATGAAGTAAGCTTAAAGCTATTTTCAGAATATACTGCTGGAACTACTATTAGATATTGAGTTTTTTTTCCATCTGTGAGATCAATATAATCGTAAAAAGAAATAGGACAAAGGGTAGACCCTTTTTCTTTTATTTCAAAATTTTTTAAAGCCATAGAATCATAAACAAAGATAGTTATGTTAGTCTCTGCTTTTAAATTCCCACGTATAAATAAAAAATCTCTCTCTTTTAATTCATTATCTATACTCGATACAACAAGAAGAGACATCACAGTCGAAGCTATTGACCCTTTTTCTTTTATAGATTCAAATGACTTGGGAACAAAGTTATACTGCACAGCCCAAATATCGGTATGAGTTATCTCCTCTAGTTTTTCAATTCTTTTTGGTGGATCAATTTTGGAGTGAATTGAATCAGTTGAATGAATGTTATGGAGAATGCTCGGAAGATTTGTCTTTTTCACTGAAACCCTGCGAAAATATTCTGATCTTGATTCAAGTTGTTTAATGAACAATTTTGAAACAACTTCACATACAGCCGGAGCGAAATTACCAGGATGTTCATACGAAGAGGCTTCTCGCACGAAGCGTTGAATAGTTTGTGCTTCACTTTGCGCAATAACAATACACGGAAAAGCCAAAAGGAGTAAAATTAAGATTTTTTTCATAATATTAAGTTTTTAATGTATTTTTCTAAATCATACATTAAAATTACTATTTGTCAATATCATCTCTTTACAAGAAAAAAACCGATGATCCTGTTTAGGATACATCGGTTTTTATTTCATTTTGTTTGAATAAAGTTATTTTAGTACTTTGGCGAGAAATTCTTCATAGCCAAACTTTACGGCATCAGAATGCTTCCATGTACCATCAATCTCAAAAATAAACGGTGCTACTTTTTCTGAAGTTATTCTGTACCCAAAATAATGCTCCTGATCTTTAATTCCTTTGTAGTAAGCCCATGTGCTTATCTGATTAACAGTTCCTTTTGTCGAAGGATTACCATCTTTATCTCGCTTGATAGCAATCAAAGCATGGCGGTTTCCGTGACTATCAAAGAAAGTGTACTGGTAATCACATGGTACTCCTTTCTGAGGAACAACAAAGCCATTTTTTTCAATAAAAGAAACCAGTTTTTTGAAATTTTTTTCACCCACTGGTATTTCTTTTGATTTTGAAATCGCTTTATTTTGTTCAATAGCTGCCATTTCTGTATTTAGTCGCTTTTCAAGCGAATCATCATAATACGGGGCAGCAAGATCAATAGCATTTTCACCTCGTAATGGTAATGTTTGAGATTTCTTTTCTGTAGGCACAGGAGTGTTTTCTGTACAGGAATTAAAGATAGTAGCCATAAAAGCCACAATTAAGATTAAAATTAACTTTTTCATTTTTCGAAGATTTAATTGTTATACATTTATTGAGTTACTTTTATCTCCTGAAAAAGAAACAAAAGAAACCCAATAAATACAATTAAAAAATCAAAATTTCAAAGAACTACTTACTCATTATATTATATCACACAAATACCCATTTTGTCAATACATACAAAAACTCCACATATTATCTCTGAATGCACGGAAAAACAAAAAAAGGGACGGAAACCAACTTGCAATTGGTCCCGTCCCATATGAGCTATCCTCTACAAAGGTACCATAGCTCGGATATAGTATAGCAGATACGCAATCCGTTGTCAATACCCCGTCATTATTTAACCCTCTCCCATCTCGCAAAGATTCCGCACGGGAGGAGTTTATCAGCACTTGATTGTGCGATTGTGAGTTCACCTATTTCAATCTTCCCTTCTTTTTCGTTCATCATATCTTTCAGAGTGTTCTCATAGGCAATCGGCGAATACCCCGCAGTATAACCATTGATAAGCACAAAGAGTGGGTCATCAGATAAAACCTGTTTACATAAATCCATCAATTCAAGAAAATGCTCTTCAATCTTCCAGAGTTCATCATTTGGTCCGTGTCCGAATGATGGTGGGTCCATCACTAAGCACTCGTACTTTCGTCCACGCTTAATCTCACGCTTGAGAAATGCGATCACATCATCAGTAATCCATCGAATTGGTGCGTCCTTTAAACCAGAGAGGTCGGCATTCTCTCGCGCCCACGCGACTGCGGTCTTTGACCCATCAACATGACACACCTCTGCCCCCGCACGAGCACAGGCAAGCGTTGCCCCGCCAGTGTACGCAAAAAGGTTCAACACTGACGGTGATGTCTCTTCCCCTTCATTAGTAATTTTTAACCTGCCTGCCGGCGAGGCAGGTTTGTAATTAGTAATTACCCTCTCCATCCATTGCCAATTTGAAAGTTGCTCAGGGAAAAGTCCAGTGTGTTTGAATGATGTCGGACGAATAGAAAACGTAAAATCTCCAAATGAAATGTTCCATTCTTTCGCAACCTCATCGCGTGTCTCCCATTTTGTATGTGGGCCATTACGCACGAAACGAAATTGTGCTTTGTCCCATTCTTCTTTTGAAAGTGTTTTCTGCCAGAGTGCCTCGGGGTCAGGACGACGAAGAACATACTCGCCATAGCGTTCAAGTTTCTCACCCGATCCTGCATCGAGCAATTCATAATCCTTTTGTTGTTTTAATATTTCTATCATCCCATTAGAAGCAGGAAATCATTAGATTTCCAACATTAGTTATTTTAAAAATTAAAAATTGATTTTAATGCCCATCGTGCCTAAAACATAAATATAACATATACGGCTTCTAACGGGACAAGTCTTTACCGTAAATACAGTGAAATGTTTTTTCGGTGTTCATCATACGTCTTTGCATAGTGAATCTGCCCTTTCTTGTCATGCAAATAGTAGAGATACGCTGAACCTGTAGGATACACTGAGGCACGAATAGATACAAGCCCCTGATTACCAATCGGTTCTTTTGGTAAACCTTTTTCTCTGTAGGTTATTGGTGCTGCATCCGCTTGGAGTGGCATTCCTATCTTGATACGTTTCCACAAAATTCCAGAAATCATAGATGCATCATCTTCTCCTTTTGCTTCTTTCTCGATGATTGATGCCATCACAATAATATCCTCAAGACTTTTCCCTGATTTTTCAATGTCGGAAGTAAGAGACTTTGTTCGCTTTTTGAAATTTCCTGACAACTCATCGAGTATCTCATCGGTTGTCGAGAGCGGGTAAAAGAAATACGTATCAGGGAAAAGATACCCTTGTTTATATCTCACATCAGTGATGAATAAATCTTTTCGAAATGCAGAAATATTGTCAGAAAAAATCCGTGTGATATCGGCATTCGTAATACCTTCTTTGAGGGTTACTCGAATCGGTACAACATTGTGATCCGCACGTGCAATCTGCCATGCAATCTCCCACACAGGACGACCCTTCATGAATTTATAATCTCCAATACGGAGGGTGTTCCCGCCCAATACGCGAGTCCAATATTTGAGCACTACTCCGTAACGCACCACATTACGAACTTCTAACGTATTTGAAACACTAGATAGTGTGTCATCTTTAGAAATATGAATCACCACTGTATGCTGTGAATTATTTTCAATCGGAGGTGCTGAAAATGTATAGTACCCACCCAATGCACACGCACAGATTAAAAAGAATATATTAAGAGTGCGGTACATTCGAGAATGTGATTTTGGTGTCGGTGTCGGCTGATGATTCTCTCGAATACCCTCATCAACTATGATTGGTGACGTAGGTTGTGTATCCATAGATTAGAGAGGTAAATTTGATGGTGGCTTGGCAATCTTTGATTCGAGACGCTTGAAGCTTGGTGTTTCTGAGACCATACCTGGGAAGTGAAAAATTGTCGCGATTTCTTGTGCAGACATGACAAAAACTTTTGGTGGATATGAAGGAAAGAAAATATTTATAATCGGATAATTGTGCTGGTATTGAATTGGTGGATGAAAAAAAGTACGGAGACGATAGTAATCAAGCATACGCTTTTTCATCTTTGTAAGCGCAAGTCCAGTCGGGTCAGTCCATGGAGCGTCGAATTGAGTTGAATTCACACGATGTAATTCATTGATATTCGGCTGAGCGTATTGTCTCCACAATAGACGCACCTCACGACGCAAATTATTGAACTGTTCATCAGTACAAAGTTTTTTATCTGAGAGAGCAACGAGCCGAATACCGCAATCAAAGTGAACCTGGCTTAGCTGGTTGTTTATTGCTTGAATAATAGGCTTGACTGGCTCTGGTGTACGCAAGTCCATACCGAATTGACCGAGCTTTTCTTCGTCTTTTTGAGCACGACTGTATGGCTTTAGGAAATTTTCCATAAACTCACGAGCACCTTCGTAGAAATCCACATGCTTACCTGTTTTATGACTATGATATTTAACAATATTTTGCCGAATAATAATCTGAATCCACACTTGCTGACCATGAGGAAGAGAACCGAGGTATTCAATCATCGGAGTAATAGGATCAACCTTAAATTCTTCTTTCACCCCAGTCTTCATATCATCACCGAAATCTTTGTATGTCTTAATCGGCAGAAAATCCTCTTTGAGTTTTGCAAACTCACATCCCCACATATTCCAATCGCCATTTTTTGTATATTGCGGAATATCAAAAACATAATCATCAACTTCTAAAACTTTCGCCTGAGGATACTGAGCATAAATTTGTGTCTCCACGAGATTACGTACACGACTTGGTGTGCGCACAAAGAAACGAACTCGCCCTTCAATAGAAGCAATCTCGAGTGAAAACCAAAACCACACCGCCCCTTGTACATATTGCTCCCAAAACCCTTTCATACTTTTATGATAAAAAGCATTCGACAAAACAAGCTCCATCGCAAGCGGAGTCTTCACAATATCTCGTGGAACTTGAATTTCAAGGAGTGTCCATTTCATTCCAACAATAAAACGCTCTTGACGATAATGGTGCCAGAGATGGAACGCAAGAAGAGCAAGAGGAATCGGCATCAGATAGCCAATAATAACTAACAGCAGTTGGAAGAAATTTATATTGTGAGTTGCAAGAAAAGTCTCAATCATACTTATTTAATTCGAAGAAGTAGTAAATACACCTATTACGAGCGCGGCCAAAATAAGTCCGGCAAGTATAAAAATAATATTGATGATTCCTCGATTATACATGTACGGAAATTATACCATAGTAAAAGATAAATTCGGCAACTCATAAATAAAAATCAGCCTCGAGTATCCTCGAGGCTGATTTTTATTTTAGACTGCAGTATAGAGTCCGCTTTTATTTTTCTTGAAATACTTTGAGTTCTGAAGATTCACGAGAATAGTGTTCTTCTTTAGATATCGTTCTTTCATTACTTGTTCAACAATATCTTCTTTTGACATTGGGCCATTCTTCTTCAAAAGTTCTTTGATGACATCACGGACAACGCCTGATTTGTATCCCCATTCTGAGAGCGCGTAGATACCGCGACCAACGAGAACGAAACGATTGTCTTTGATGAGTTCATTGTGACATGTTGCTGTGTGACATTTCTTGTCGAATGTATCAGCGACAGCTTTCGCAACTTCACGGAAATGCATTGGGCTCCCATGCTTTCGCATCATAAGGAATGCATAATCCTTGATACCGCGAGTTTTGATGCTTGATGATGTTGACTTACCCCATTCACCGAGAGGATTCTTGCTGATTGTTTTTGACATTGAGAGCCATCGCTTCGCGATTTCTTCATTCTTGTATTGTTCAGAGAGATTTTTTACATGCTCGAGGAATCGAGACACGAGCTCACCTTCTGGTACGAGTTCATCACTAGAGAGTCCTTCGTATAGTTTTTTAAGTGATGAGTGAACTTCATCTGAAACTTCATCACTCACACTCCAACGAGTTTTGAAATGATCATCTTCTTTGTGTTTTGTAAATTCATCACCGAGCGTGAGATACAAATGAATATGATTCTGAGTGAGAGGATCTTTTGAGAGATGACCAAGGAGGTCTTGTTCACCAATAATTGCACCGAGTGAATGCATGAATTTCTTCAATTCTTCGAAGACTGCTTTCTCGTTCTTAAATAAATCTGATTTACGGATGAGAGTAAGAGCAGCATTTTCAATCTGACGAACACGTTCACGAGTGATGCCATATTTCTGGCCAATTGCTTCGAGAGTTTTTCGCTCTGCGTCATCAGTCAAACCGAAACGGTTAACAACCACTTCATATGCTCGTGGGGCAAGACCTGAAAGCATACGCTTTGTAACTTGCTTTGGTTTGAATGTTATTGTGTTCGCCATACTAGATTTTTAAAAATTAAGATAATAAATAATTTTCTACAATATGATAATATCATTACTATCAAATAAAGTCAACAACCCCCTAATTTCCTTATTTTACAACACTATTACTACTTCTTCGCACTTGTTTTGTTTTTTGAGCGCGCTGATTCTGTAAGAAATTTCTTGCGTAAACGAACGTTTTTAGGTGTAATTTCAAGGTATTCATCATCTGCCATTACTTCGAGAGCTCGTTCGATTGAGAGTTTAAACGGAGGCTTCACGTTGATCGCTTCATCGGCACCACTTGAACGCATGTTTGAGAGCTGTTTACCCTTTGTCGGGTTCACCGCCATTTCTTCACCTTTTGTGACGTTGCCAACAACCATACCTTCATAGACTTCGTCACCGTGTTCAATATATAGTATCCCTCGCTCTTGGAGTGTCCAGAGAGAGAATGCTGCAACCTTACCGGCAACCATCGATGTCATAGAACCGACATCACGTTTCTTGATCTCACCAGCGTATTCTTTGAACCCAACGAATCGTGACGCGAGAATACCTTCACCTTTTGTGTCTACGACAAATTGTCCTCGGTAACCGAGAAGTCCTCGTGTAGGGATTTCGATGAGGAGACGCATGATTCCCTCTTTTTCATTCATATTTGTAATCAATCCACGTCGAGCAGTGAGCTTCTCAATAACCGCACCAGAGAATTCACTTCGAACATCAATCGTTACTTCTTCATACGGTTCAAGCTTAACGCCATTTTCTTCTTTGATGATAACGTGAGGCTGAGATACCTGAAGTTCGTACCCTTCACGTCGCATATTTTCAAGAAGCACAGCAATGTGCAACTCACCGCGTCCATAGACGAGGTACCCTTCGCTGACTTCTTCTTCATCTGATCCATCAAAATTCACACGGAGTCCGACGTTGATTTCGAGTTCTTTTTCGAGACGTTCACGAATCTGTCGTGACGTAACGTATTTCCCTTCGCGTCCTGCAAAGGGTGAATCGTTCACGAGGAAATTAAGAGAGATTGTCGGTTCATCAATAGCAATAGATGGAAGCGCGATAGTCGCCCCATCCACACAGATTGTTTCGCCGATAAATACGTCAGCAATACCTGCAATGATAGCAATATCACCAGTACTAAGCATATCAACTTCTTTTCGAGTAATACCTTCAAAGGTAAACATTTTGGTAATACGTGTTGTACGAGAATTACCTTTGTCGTCTTTCACAACGATTGTTGAACCTGTCTTAATAGAGCCAGCGTACACACGAGCAATAGCGAGACGTCCGAGGAAGTTGTCATACCCCAAGTTAAACACTTGTGCTTGGAATGGAGCTTCGGGATTCTTTGAGGCTTCGGCAACTTCTTCGAGCACAAGGTCAAGAAGTGGTGTGAGGTCTTTTGACTCATCAGTAAGGGCACGCTTTGCGATACCTTGTCGGCCAATAGCATAAATAGTTTTGAAATCAATCTGTTCTTCATTTGCACCAAGTTCGAGGAAGAGTTCGAGTACTTCTTCGTGTACACGGTCAGGGTTGGCAGCTGGCTTGTCGATTTTATTGATAACAACGATTGGCTTGAGACCGAGTTCGAGAGATTTCTTGAGCACGAATCGTGTTTGTGGCATTGGGCCTTCTTGGGCATCAACAAGGAGAAGCACAGAATCAATCGCACGAAGCACGCGTTCTACTTCAGAACCGAAATCCGAGTGACCAGGAGTATCAACAATATTGATTTTTGTACCCTTGTAATTCACAGACGTGTTCTTGGCATAAATAGTAATACCACGTTCTTGTTCAAGAGCGTTTGAGTCCATCGATGCACCATCTTCGTTCATTCCACATTGTTTCATCAACTCATCAGTGAGTGTTGTTTTACCGTGGTCAACGTGAGCAATAATTGCGATATTTCTGATTTCCATAAATTAAATACGTGTAGTTAGAAAAATGAGTAAAAAATAAATCGCCAGCTGGCGAAATGTATTCACATAATAACATAGATTTATTGACAATGCAACAAAAAAGTATTATTTTGGAGAAAACAACAAAAACAAATATGGCACGAAACGCATCCGATAATCACCTTCCCGTGCAAACAGCCACAGGAGAAGGAGAAATTGTACAATTATTGTTACAACGAAAAGACTGCAAAAAATTATTACGTGGTGACACAATTGAATTTATGCATACTAAAAATCTTTTTTCTGTATGTATCCAAGTAAAACCTTCCCATCTTAAATCCCCTGATTGGATTACCCTAGGAGACGACAAAACAACGTACACGTTAAACAAAGAACCTTACGACCTCGTTGTTGATCTCTCGTTATTTGAATTACGGTCTCGATTTACACCCTCAATAATAGGAACATTTCTCAAAACAAAAGGATGCGATTCGATAAAAATAATATTTCCTTCCTAACCTAAAAAGGGAGTCCAGCAGATGCTGGACTCCCTTTTTTTATTTTTAAAACAACTTCACAACATCGTGATAGGTAATCACGAGCATGAGAATCATCAAAAGTCCGAAACCGATGAAATTCGCCATGTTTGCAATCTCAGGTTTAATCCGTGAGCCTTTTATTTTCTCAATGAGAAGAAAAAGTAATCGTCCCCCATCAAGTGCTGGAAATGGAATGAGGTTTATCACTGCGAGATTAATTGAAATAAGTGCAGTAAAAGAAAGTAAGTAGATAAAACCAAACGAAGCTGCATCACCAACAGTACCAACGATTCCTATCGGTCCAGTAATAGTCGACATGTCCGCTTTTCCGAGAATTGCATCGTGTGCAAGTGTATAGAATCCAACAACCGTTGCTGTTGTATAGTGCCATGCGAGCTTGAATCCTCCGAGAATTGCGGTATGAACAGGTAATTTCAAACTACCAATCACATCCATTGATACACCAATCATTGGTGTATCACCATCTTTTGACACTGGCATGATTGTTGCAGTCTTTGCTTCACCCCCTCGTGTATAGGAAACTTCAATTGAGTCATCTCCGTGCTGACGAATAAAATAGCGCACACTCTCAGGAGATGGTGTTTCTGTAATCTGACTTTTTGATTTAAGTTGTGTTATTTTATCTCCAATAGTAAGTCCAGCTTTCTCCGCAGGACTGTCGCTCATAATACTCGTAATCACCAATGATTCATTTTTGAGGGTATATCCAGTTGGAACTTGCCCCGCAGAAGAAGGAAGTCCTGTCATAAATCCAACAGAAAGAAGTAACCATGCGACAAGAAAATTCATCACTACCCCAGCGAGAAGTACTGCAGATTGAACAGCTCGTGATTTCATCGCAAAACTTCGTCCACTATCAGGACCAGAGATTGATTCATCGTTTGGATTCTCTCCAAAAATTTTCACATACCCACCAAACGGCAAGAGATTGAACTTGTATGTTGTCTCACCCACCTTTTTCTTAAAGAGTGTTGGGGGGAATCCAAATGAAAATTCATCAACACGAATGCCGAATTTTTTCGCAACAATAAAATGCCCAAATTCATGGGACACGACAAGTACAAGTAAGATGACAATAAAAATTAAAATGTTCATAAATTATTTTCGAGAAGTTTCAACAATCTGACAAGAGTAGGATTTTATATCGAACGAATCTGTGAACGTATCTTCTGATACGATATCGCTCCATTCTTTTGATTCTATTAAATTACCACTACTACCATAATAATAAGACACTCCCACATACCCACCAGAACCCGAAACAGCATACACTATTTCATTTCCCTTTTTACAAATCTCTAGTGCTGCTCCCATAGAATTTCCATATTGCTTTTTCATGGCTTCATACTGATTTTTTACTGACGTTGGGATGCCTGTAATTGGTGGTTTTACAGCAGGAGTTTTAGATTCAGGATTTACTGTTTTTGGCTCATTCACTTTCTCTTTTGAATCATTAGAAAACATATTCCCATCTTTAAAGAACGCAATATATCCCAACAAAAGGATTGCGATAATGAGGAGAGTAATTGTAAGTGCGTTTGATTTATTGTGCATTTGTAATTTTTCACCCTTTGGGTGATCTCCCGTAGGGAGATGATTAATTCATCACTTCTGTTTCCTTTTTCGCAAAAATTCCTTCGAGATTTTTATTTGCTTCATCAACGCATTTCTGAATATCGTCTTTTGCGCGCTTCGCATCGTCTTCGGACATCTCATCCAATGTATCCATTGCCTCCTGTCGTGCCTTACGCACTGTAATACGTCCATCTTCAAGTTTGTCTTTTAAAACTTTCACGAGCTTCTGACGATTTTCTGTTGTGAGCATTGGAAATATCGATCGTACACCTTCGCCATCAGAGACAACTGAAAGTCCGAGATTGGCAGACTGAATCGCCTTTTCAATTTCTTTAATCGCACTTTTGTCCCATGGTGCAATACGAAGCGTTTTAGGATCTTCAACACTCACTGCTGCCACATTTTTGATTGGCATCATTTGCCCATAACTATCAACCATGATTGAGTCAAGAATCATTGGTGTCGCGCGACCAGTGTGTACCTGACTATATTCACGAGAAAGCCATTCTTCTGCTTTTTTTAATTCTGCTTTAAAGTTTGATGTATTGTAAGTCATCCCGATTAGAAGCAAATTTGTGATTTTTTGTTACATCACTTTCTGCTTAGTATTATTTGATTAATATATTTTCTATTTTCCCGCTTTCCAATCACAAACAATCACAGCTTCTAACGGGACAAGTAGTTTATCTATTATATCACAAGCGCGAGGTGTTCTAAAATCATTTTTACTGACGCACCAGGAAGTCCGAGATGGCCACGGAGTATTCCAATTTCTTCTAAAAGTTTTCCAAGATGAGTATCAGTTTTGTTTTTTATAAATCGTTCTTCGTAAAGAGTTCGTTCAATGTCGGAAAGTAATTGAAGCGCATCATAGCGCAATCCACCACTCGTCTCATCGTCTTTGTGCGATTTAATAAGTTCATCGATTACAAGCAACCGTTTTTCTGGTGAGGCAGAAATGAATGCACGAGCCGAAGTAGCACTTCGGCTCGTGCTAGTATCCATCTTCAAAATATGTGCTCGTGAGCGAATAGTCTCCGCAAGCATCTCTGGCTCTGGTACAACAATAAAAAAATGTGTGCCTAACTGTGGCTCTTCGAGCATTTTCAGAAGTGCATTTTCAGCTTCGCGGTTAATAGCTTTTGCTCCAATAATACAAATTCGTTTCCCTGTATTAACGTTCCCTTCTGAATGCCATCCTTTTAAAAATGTACTGTCGGCAACAGTGAGTGAATCATATATCTGACATAAAAAATCACCACCGTCTCGACTCATTTCTTCTCTTTTTTGTAGTTCATCTCGAATAACAAGCGGGTCATGTACTGGATCTCCCGCGACAATATACGTGTGATATAACTCTTTGGGTAAAACAAAACGCTCGTGTGTCATATCTTCTATTGTACCGTAGCAGGAAAAATATCGGAAAGTTCTGATGAATAGTAAAATTCGTACGCCAAGTCTCCGAAAGTGTATAGATTGCCATTCACAAGAATCTCCGCACCGCCCGCTTTCGGCTCAGCGTGTGGTTTGGAATTATAAAAACCAAGATTATACAGTGTCGCAAGCACATCGGGTCGATTTGAAATATCAAATCCTGCTTTATCCCATTGTGCAATAACTTGATTCATATAGAGCCCCACATATAGATATGAATAGTAGGGATTCTTGGCATCAGTAATACGCGCCATTCGTGCTTCGGAAACATCAACAATAGAAGGGTCATAATTTGCGATATGTTCCATATGTGCCCCGAGATAAAAAGGAGACGAGACATCCTTGAGCTGTAATTCAATTCGTTCCACAGTCTGTGGTTTCAGTCCTGCAATACCAAAAGAAAATTTTGAAAGTGATGCGAGAATTTTCAATGGTTCAAAATATGATTTGAATGAATCTCGTTTACCAGTAAAGAAACGAAATTGTTCGCCAATCACTCCTCCGAGTAAAATTCGAGCCGGTACCCCAGCATCACTGGCAGCTTTTTTGATGATATCTTGATCGCGAGTAAACGCTTCTTTCATTACTGCCCATTCTTCTGATTGCGCCCATGGCAAATGAGGTGTGGGAACGCCAACAGGACTTGAGCGTGTATATTTTTTTGCAGACCCTTCGGCTCGCGGAGACGGAGATGTCTTAAAATAGGAATTTCTCTCTGAAACAGTCCCTCGAACATTGAGCCATCCAAATTGCATTGAGACAAAAACACCAAAAAATGCGAGTCCAATCACAGCAAAAACATAAAGGAAGATGTTAAAAATCTTTCGTGGTTTAATCATGGGAAGATTTTTTTATTTTTTAGTTAAAATAGTTTTCTTGTAGGTATCCAAATGACTCAATGCTTCTCCTGTACCACGCACAACACAAAAGAGTGGGTCATCAGCAACGCGTGCCTTTACTCCAGTTCTTCGATATACGAGATCAGCAAGATTACGAAGCTGTGAAGATCCACCAGTCATGATGATTCCTTCATCGATAATATCGGACGCAAGCTCAGGAGGTGTCTCAGAAAGCACGTCTTTGATAGCTCCGATCATTACCCGAAGCTCTTTATCAATAGCTCGCACAACTTCATTTGTAGAAATCTGCGCAGTACGTGGCAATCCTTGAATAAAGTCACGTCCTTTGATGGTGATAGTTAATTCTTCTTCGAGTGGTACCGCCGCGCCAATTTTCATTTTGATTACTTCGGCAGTTTTATCACCAATAGCAAGATTGAATGTTTTTTTAATGTAATCAGAAATCGCTTGATCGATTTTATCTCCCGCACATTTGACTGAAGTCGAAGCAACAATCCCACCAAGTGAAATAACCGCAACATCTGTCGTCCCACCGCCAATATCCATCACCATGTGACCTTTTGATTCGTGAATAGGAATACCTGCACCGATGGCTGCCAAAATTGGCTCCTTCACCACATACGCATTACGAGCACCTGCTCGCACTGCCGCCTCGACAACAGCGCGACGTTCAGTCGAAGTAATTCCTGCAGGAACAGATACCATCACATCTGGCTTCCAAAGATTGTATTTACCAAGAGCTTTGCCAATAAAATATCGGAGCATTGCTTCAGTAACGCGATAGTCAGCAATCACACCATCTTTCATTGGTCGATAAACAATAATACTTTCAGGAGTTTTGCCAATCATTTCCTTTGCCTCAATTCCGATAGCAATAATAGTATTGTCTTGCTCAGATACTGCAACAACAGAAGGCTCATTAAGCACAATTCCCTTACCAGGAAGATACACAAGCGTATTTGCTGTCCCCAAATCAATGCCTAATTGTTTAGAAAATAAAGCCATATAGTTCGTTTCGTGTGGGCTGATTATAGCACAAAAATAAAGGTACGGAATGCTCTGCTCTATAGATAGTTGCTTCCCAAAAAATGGGTCTATGCTAGGATGTGAGTATGTTCATACTGACTGTTATTCCAATAAAAAAAGGTGTTGGGCGCGAATACCTTTCATATTTTGCAGGAGAACATGTCCAACCAGGAACAATCGTTTCTGTTCCTGTACGTTCTCGTACTATTGATGCAATCGTCATCGAAGCAGAACCCGCAGAAAATTTAAAATCGAGTCTTCGTTCTCTTGAATATCAAATTAAGAAAATTACAAAGATAAAAGGTCCTTCCCCATTCACGCCAGAATTTTTTGACGCCTGTGTCATGATGAAAGATTATGCAGTGAGCACAACTGGTGCAGTAATCAGTGCGCTTCTTCCTCAATCACTCATAGAAAATGCAAACGAACTTGTTATTCCACAAAAAAAAGAAACCGCAGAAGAGTCACCAATCCTCAAAAGTGAACAGGTAATCTTCCAAGCACTTACTCCTGACCGTATTAGTTGGTACCGTACGCTCATTCGCGAAGTGTTCGCAAAAAAACAATCTATTTTTATCTGTGTACCAACTCGGTATGATATAGAACGAATCAAAGAAGCATTAACAAAAGGCATCGAGCAATACGTATTTGCATTTGACGGAAGTCTTTCAAAAAAAACATTGATCCAAAATTACAATGCCTGCCTCGCGATGGAGCATCCTATTCTTATTATTGGTACAGGAATGTTCCTCTCGATTCCTCGTGATGATATTCAAACAGTAATCATCGAACACGAAAGCTCCGATGCATACAAACAATTTGGTCGTCCCTATCTTGATATTCGTACTTTCGCAGAAGTGTACGCAAAACGTCGAGGAATCAAACTCATTCTCGGAGATACACTTATTCGCCCAGAAACACTCCACCGACATGACCAAGGTGAACTAGGCGAAGTTGCTTCACCGCTCTTTCGTCTCCCCCATGTTGAACGACAGTTTGTCATCGACATGAAAGAAGAGCGCGACACCAAAGGTGCAAAGTTATTTGAAATTCTTTCCGACAAAACAAAAAAGATGATTGCCTATGCACTCGAACACAACGAATCAGTGTTCCTCTATTCACTTCGCAAAGGTCTCGCTGGTATTACAGTCTGTCACGACTGCGGACATACACTTCTCTGCCCTAACTGCACCACACCAATTGTTCTCTATGGATCAAAACAACGCACCGCGACTAAAACAGAAGGCAACCGTGTCTTCATGTGTAATAAATGTGGGCACAAGGAGATAACTGAAATCAGATGCCCTGACTGTACAAGCTGGAATCTCACTCCTATTGGTATTGGAGCAGACCGAGTCTATGAAGCCGTAAAAAAAGAATTCCCAACTGCAACAATCCTATCCATAGATAAAGAATCCACCCCCACAGAAAAAGAAGCCCGCGAAGCAATCAAAACACTTCAGGGTAACAAGGGGGCCATTCTCATCGGCACAGAACTTGCCTTCTCGTACCTCTCGACGCCCGTCACACACAGTGCGATTATTTCACTCGACGGATTACTTTCTATACCGAGTTTTAATATGACGCAAAAAATTATCCATATCATAGAAAAACTTCACACACTCACCGAACGGAACCTCATTATCCAAACTCGGATACCAGACAATCACATTCTTGAATGCATTTTGAGTGGTAATGTACTTCCTCTCTACCGCGAAGATTTACGTGAACGAAAACAATTCGGCTATCCACCATTTCGTCGATTAATAAAAATCACATTCACGGGAACCGCTGGAGAAACAGAAAAGGCACGCGCATTCCTCGACACACTTCTGGGAGAATACGATCCTCAAATTTTCTCTGCTTTTGTTGGAAAAGTCCGTGGACAATATGTCACAAATACAGTGATTAAAGTTGACCCAACACTTTGGAAAATCCCTTCGAGGGAAAATGAACCTCGTGAAAACCACCTCCTATCAAAACTCCTTGAACTTCCACCCGGATTCTCAATCAACGTAGACCCTGAGGACTTGCTGTAACAATAAAGCTATGCTATGATAATCCTCATATATGATTACAGTTATTGAAGTAAAGAAAAATGCAAACGAGAGTAATATGAGCGTTATCCGCCGTTTTTCTCGTAAGGTAACGGAAGCAGGCATTATCCGCAAGGTTAAGAGCAAGCGTTACAACGAACGTCCTCTCTCAAAGCTCAAAGTGAAGCATGCAACACTCAAGCGTATTACACGCAGAAAGAACCAAGCAAAACTTGAAAAGCTAGGAAAGGCAACAAGACCAGTTCGAGGCGGACGCAAATAATCACACATAATGAAGTCAGTTGATTCTTGCACAATCACAAACACGACAAAAGGCAAGCTCCCACGCTTGCCTTTTGTCTATATTAAAGAGGCAATTCTCGGAAAAAAATATGAACTCTCAGTGAGTTTTATTTCTGCCCGAGCCCAACGTATACTCAATCGTGACTATCGAGGCAAAGACAGTACCACAAACATCCTCTCATTTTCTCTTTCAAAAACCTCTGGAGAAATTACATTTGATCTTGCTCGAGTGAAAAAAGATGCCCCACTTTTTGACATGTCGTACAGAGAATTTTTGAAATTTCTCTTTATCCACGGTCTCCTCCATTTGAAAGGATACGAACATGGTAGTACAATGGAAAAGGAAGAAAAAAAATGGCTAAAATTAATTACATCTGCGGAATAGATATTGGCACACACACAACACGAGTTGTGGTGCTTGGATATGCAAAAGGAAATACTACGCCAGAAATAATCGCCACTGGAAGTTCTGAATCACACGGCGTCAGACTCGGATATATTCACAACGTTGACTATGTCGCAGGAAGCATCAAACGCGCAGTAGAACAAGCAGAAAAAGCTCTCAACACAAAAATTCACAAGGCCTATGTTTCAATTGGAGGCATCCATCTTGGCTCAGCTATTGCGTCAGGTGAAGCAGTCATCTCACGTGCAGACCAAGAGATAACCCAGCTCGACATACAGAAAGCACTCGCGCACAGCGAAGAAAATCTCGACTGTACAAACAAAAAAATAATCCACGTAATCCCCCAAGAATTTAAACTCGACGGCAAAGAAATCCACGGTCGCCCAGAAGGAATGAAGGGTGTCAAACTCGAAGTTAAAACATTGTTTGTAACATGCCTCAAACAAAACCTCGAAGACCTCGTCACCGCAATGACACTCGCGGGTATTGATATTATCGACATCATTGCATCACCTATCGCCTCGAGTGCAGTCCTTCTCTCGAATAAACAAAAGGCGGCAGGGTGTCTCTTGCTCGATGTGGGAGCTGAAACAGTCTCAATGGCTGTGTTTGAAAATAATCTCCTCATGTCAATCCAAGTATTCCAAATCGGGAGTATGGATATCACCAAAGACGTCGCACTTGGATTCCGTATCCCACTCGAAGAAGCAGAAAATGTAAAAATCGGAACTATCACAGGAGGAGATTATCCAAAGAAAAAAGTTGATGAGATTATTGAAGCGCGCCTCACTGATATTTTTGAACTCGTAAACAATCAACTAAAAAGACTTCGTAGAAACGGACTCCTCCCCGCAGGAATTATTCTCTCTGGAGGTGGTGCACACATAAATCGTATCGAGGAAATCGCAAAAAAAGAATTGAAGCTTCCTTCTCGCATCGGCCCGACAGACACCACACTCAATACAATGTTTAAAATTCGTGACGCATCATGGTATACCGCTCTTGGGCTTGCGTTATCTGCGGGAGACGAATCAATCTACGGAGGAATACAACAACATACAAGTGACAACATAAAACAAGTCAAAGGTTTTTTCAAAACAATGCTTTCTCAGCTCTTACCATAGTGTATAGAGCGCACTATTTTTTATTTTTTTAAAATAATTAGAACCCGATAGAACATTTTGTCAAATGTTTGCTTTTTGCTAATTTCTGCTATCATAGGGGGTACGAATATTTAATAGTAACGAAAGACATCAGTCTCGAAATATATGCCTAAAATTAACCCAGAAATCGAGTCATTCGCCCGTATCAAGGTCATCGGCGTCGGTGGTTCCGGAAAGAATGCACTCAATCACATGATCAGCTCTAAAGTCCGCGGAGTTGAATTCATTGTTATGAATACGGACACTCAGGATTTACATAACTCTCTTGCAGAAAAGAAAGTTCATCTTGGTAAAAATTTAACCAAGGGACTCGGCGCAGGAATGAATCCAGAAATCGGTAAGCGCGCAGCTGAAGAAACAAAAGCTGAAATTCAAGACGTGATAAAAGGTGCAGACATGGTATTCATCGCATGTGGTATGGGAGGAGGTACTGGAACAGGTGCAGCTCCTGTCATCGCCCAAGCAGCAAAGGAGCAAGGCATTCTCACTGTTGCTGTCGTTACAAAACCATTCTCCTTCGAAGGTAATCAGCGTATGCGTCTCGCAGACCAGGGTTTGAGTGAGCTCGAACGCGAAGTTGATGCTATTCTCGTAATCCCAAATGACCGTCTCATTATCATCTCTGGTAAGGACGTTGGGTTCCGTCAGGCATTCGCAATGTGTGATGAAGTTCTCAAACAAGCAGTTGAAGGTATCTCAGAACTCATCACGACCCCAGGTATGATCAACCTCGACTTTGCTGATATTCGTGCAGTCATGCGCGATGCAGGAAGTGCCCTCATGGGTGTTGGTATCACATCAGGCGAAGGACGCGCAGAGAAGGCCGCTCTTATGGCCATCAATTCTCCCCTTCTCGACCTCTCTATTTCAGGAGCAAAGGGTGTACTCTTCGCAATCTCAGGTGGTGATGACCTCACGATTCATGAGATACAGGAAGCAGCAAAGGTAATCACTGAATCAATCGATAAAGAAGCAAAAGTAATTTTTGGAACAATCAAGGATGAAAAGCTCAAGAAAGGTGAAATGAAGGTTACGGTTATCGCAACAGGATTCCCTACTGATATGCCAAAACGTTCGCTCTTCCAACTAGGGCAAACAAAAGCACCAGAGCAGGCTCCTCAACCAAAGGAAGACCTTCTTCAGATATTCAAAAAGGAAGCTCCAAAAGAAACTCCAACTGAATACATCAAAAAACCAGAAAAGAAAGAAATCCCAGATGAAGAAATCTTTATTGATGATACAGAAGACTGGAGTACTGTTCCAGCATTCCTCCGAAGAAACAAGAAATAACTTCAAATATCAAAAAGCCCCTCGCGGGGCTTTTTGATATTTATATATTTTTGTACTATAATCTTCTTACAAGATTTTCATTATTACCTATAACCTAATTCCTACAACCTATTTTATGTATGATCTAATAATCATCGGTGGTGGCCCCGCTGCAGTAGCAGCCACTGTCTACGCATCCCGCAAACAACTCAAATCAATCATCATTGCTTCTGAATTTGGAGGACAATCAACTGTATCAGACACCATCTACAACTGGATTGGAACACAGACTATTTCAGGACACGACTTAGGTGAAGGTCTAAAGAATCATGCACTTTCATATAAAGGGCAATTTCTTGATGTCGCAGAAGGTGAAAAAGTAACAAATGTTAGTAAAAATGATTCGACGTTTATCGTAAAAACAGACGCTAATAAAGAGTACGTGGGCCGAGCAGTACTTGTTGCAAGTGGAAGTGGCCGAAGAAAACTCGAAGCAGAAAATGCTGACAAATACGAACACAAAGGTATCACCTACTGTGCCTCATGTGATGGACCTCTTTTTTCTGATCAAGACGTGCTTGTGATTGGAGGAGGAAATGCGGGATTTGAAACAGCACTCCAACTTCTCGCATACTGCAAGAGTGTGACGCTTGTTCATCGAAGTCCTGAATTCAAAGCAGATGAAATCACTATTGCAAAAACACTCGCAAATCCAAAATTTAAAGGAATCAAGAACGCTGATATTCTTCGCGTTGATGGTAACCAATTTGTCTCATCTCTCACATATAAAGACAAGGTTACCGGCGAAGAACACACCCTTCCTGCGACAGGTATATTCGTTGAAGTCGGACAGGTGCCTAATACTGGTTTTATGAAAGATATCGTAGAAATCGATGCGCTGGGTAAAATCGTAGTTGACCCAATGACTCAAATGACTACAACCCCTGGTATTTGGGCTGCTGGTGACTGTACAAACGGTAAATATCACCAAAACAACATTGCAGCCGGAGACGCAGTCAAAGCCCTCGAAGACGCGTATATCTGGATTCACAAGAATAAATAACCTACAAAGAAAACACCCCCGACTTCTGGTCGGGGGTGTTTTTATATACGCTCAATGAGCTCAAGTTGTTCTTTTGTATTTACACCCAACGCTTCTCGTGGATCAATAGCCACAGATGCTATTTTTTGTTTTTCGGCAAAAGCGAGCGAGACAAGATCTGTTAAATAATATTCTTTTTGATTATTTTCGTTCTTCAGAGAGTGTAAGTGATCCCACAACCAGTTCGTATCAAAACACATATATGCGGGGTTTACTTCAGTGATAGCTTTTTCATCTTCTGTCGCATCTTTTGCTTCAACAATACGAGAAATATTCCCCTCTTCATCACGAACAAATCGTCCGAACGATAAAAATGTTGATCTCCAATCGTGGAAATCAGGGACCTGTGCCGTCGCCATAGTAAGTACGGCATTTTCTTTCTCGTGAGTATTTATAATATTTCGTATTGTATCAGTGCTTACCAGTGGATGATCAGCATACAAGACAAGCGTTTGCTTTGAGTCCCCCTTTAGATGTTCAGTCATCATGACAGCGTGACCCGTGCCAAGTTGTTCTTCTTGAACAGCGTAGCGATACGCTTGCCCAAGCACGTCGATGATTTGTTCACGCTTCTGCCCAACAACAATAATTGGATTCTGGTCAATATCTGATTTTTTTATCGTTTCAAGAAGATGAGAAATAAACGGCTTTCCGTGAAGTGGCGTCAGTGCTTTTGGTAGTTCTGATTGCATGCGTTTACCGTGACCGGCAGCAAGAATAATGATTTGTGTGTTCATAGAATGCACTATTATAGCAAGGAGAATGCCTGATTTCAAATAGAATCCGATAGCCAAAAATTAGGGTTTTGGAGGTGTCTCTACTTTACCAATCTTGAACAATTTTTAAAACCAAAACTAATGTTTTTGAAATTTGGCGGTGATTTCGAATTTCATCCGCGAGGAGAAGAGGTTTGAGGAGGAGTCTTCGCGGGCTTCCCTTAGGATTTTTGCGTGTCTGACCAATGGACATAACATAATATGGTTTCAAAAACTTGACAAGCTCATAATCTATTTGCTAGTATCTAAATGTGACTAAGTTAAATATACAAATCAATAACCGCCGCCGAGCAGACTCGAAATTTGAGACTGCTTGTGAGTGTTTGTATATATAACTCCTATCTATTAAAACAAAAACTCTCGAATATTCAAAAGCAGTCTTAAATAAGACTGCTTTTGTTCTTTTAACTTAAAAATAGGTTCAAATGTAAAAAATCAAACTAACGCTAGTTGATCGGATACAAGGTATCTAGGCCAGAACGGAGTTTGTGAAAACTTCTAAAACAAAAATTCAAAAAAGGAGTCTGAACCTACCTTGTAAGTGGTTCTTTGAAAATTAAATAATAAATCAAATGAAAAAAATTATGTTTATAATTGCCTCTAAATACTTTACTAAATTATTTAGAGGAGTTAGTGCCGAAAATAGAGAATATTTAGTGGGTTATGCATGGAAAGAGTTTACGAAGAAAATTAAACTTGGTGAAATAGAATCAATTTCACATCTTATGTATATTGAAACAAGGACTGTTTCTGAAAAAGAAGGTGAGATTGTTGATGAAAAATGGTTTAATAACTCAAGTTTCAGAGCCAGTGCAGAGGGTTGTTTATATGACATTTTCCGTGTTGGTGACAAAACACTTGTTGTCTCAACAATAGCACGTTCTTTTACCGTTACGGGATATCCAAGTGGAGAATCACCATACACAATTTTTAGTTTTGGAACAACTTTTATTCCTTACTATATTCAATCTGATGATAATACATTGAAAAAATTTCAAGATATATTTTGGGAGTTTTTCAAAAATTTAGATTGGAATAAGGGTAAAAAGAAAATGAAATTATTTTTCAGTGACAACAAAACTAGAAATAAGAAGTGGTGGGAAAGATGTCTTGTTAAGATAACAGATGTGGACTATGCAGAAAGAAGGCGTTTAATTCGAGTAGTTAGAGGATTCATAAATTTTTACGGCTTGACAAAGTAATTTTTTAAAAGAGTTTAAACAAAAACCACCGAATTTATTCGGTGGTTTTTTTTCGGGAGCAATCTTGTGCGCGATAAGGGAATTTCGATCTTTACAAGATCAGTACATCTTTTCCATTTTAAAAATAAGGAAAAGATTTTCGAATCCCTTATGAAAGCAAAGCAGTTTGCTTTCTATCCCTCACGTTGTGCGCGATAAGGGATTCGAACCCCTGGCCTTCCCCACGTCAAGGGGACGCTCTACCAACTGAGCTAACCGCGCATAATAAATTGAAATTTTAAAGAAACATTAATCCTGAGATTGTACTACGTTATCCACCAAGACAGCTAACCGCGCATTTAAATTAAAATTTTAAATTTCGGCGGAAAGAGAGGGATTTGGTCACAAGTATTTTTCTGCTGAAAAATCTCGCAACCCCGACTCACTCGTCTTCACTCGCTCTGGCTTTCAAATCCTTCCTCGTAGTACTTCGTACTACTTGCGGAAAGAGAGGGATTTGAACCCTCGAGAGGCTTTCACCTCTTCCGCTTTTCGAGAGCGGTGCCTTCAACCACTCAGCCATCTTTCCCTAAGATGAGAATTGAGTGCTTCCGCACACAAATCTACGTGGTCACAAGTTACTAAATTTTTTACTTCTTAAAATCGTAAAAAATGTAAGTACTTGCCGACCCCAGCTCGGCAATCCGTCTACTAACGGATTATGCCTGCGCTTTCACAAATCGCCCGCAGACAAAGCAGTTTGTCTGCTATCTGCGATTTGTGACCCTACCGGGAATCGAACCCGGATTACCGGCTTGAAAAGCCGATGTCCTAACCGTTAGACGATAGGGCCATACAAAAATACTAACGAAAAAGAGTATACCATTTTATAGCAAAAAGACAAATCGGGCTTTGTGGGCCTTATACCACAAGGCTTTATTACTTGACTTTTTCACTTATTTGGTGTATAATACTAGCAAATCACATTCAAAAAAATAAATACTACGAAATATGGAAATTAAAAAATCAACCCAGACAGATCAAGGGTTTTGGACTATTTTCTGGTCCGCTCTTGTAATCATGGTTGTACTAGCAGTTTTTGCTTTTACAACTCAAGACATCCTCCCCAGAATTATAATGATTTTGGTTATCATCGGAATTATCGCCTATTGCAATAACAATTTAAAAATAGCAAAAGGTAATCAATTCGGAATCTATCTTTGGTTTGGAAAATTTTCAAACCAGCACTTTGGTGCAGGGCCAGTACACACTCCCCTTGGAAAGTTTGCTACAAGTGTTATTTCTTATAAAACAGGAACTTTTTTAGTACCTGTCCCATTTAATGAAATAAACATGGAAAACTTAGACCAAGCGGAAGGAGTAGTAACCTATACCTTCAAAATTAATCCTGAAGACAGTGCAGCATTGTATTCTCTTACTCGTGGCGAAATGAATCACGACAAACTTATTGAAGAGATTGTGCATCGCCTTGAGACAACTACGAGTCAAGGACTTGGATCCGCAACAAAAACCTTAAGTATTACTTCTGGAAGACAGTTCGAAGAAGAAACAAAAGGAGACAACTTATGTAACTACCTCGGAGAATATCTTACCCGAGTAAAAGCAGATAACTACAAAAGAGGATTGGAACATTCTTTACTAGTATCTGACATTGCGTTACATCTTACTCGTGTTGAAATTGGTGATATAAAAATTACCGGTAACGCCTACGAGACACAGAAACTGATTGAACAAGAGGAAGAGAAGAAAAATCTTGCTAAGGCCAAGGCAGAAACATTAAAAGAAACCCAGAAACAATTTAATGTAATGCTCGATGAAAACATCCAAGCATACATTAACACTAAGAAAAAGAATGTTGCTGGTACACATGACAAGATAAGTGAAGAGGAACTCACAATGATTATTGAACAGACAACAAAAACGTACCGTCAGCAATCTGGCGCGGAAGTGATTGTGTTTGAAGGAATAAACTCTTCTGGAATCAATCAAAAAGAATTCATTAGCCGAATTGCATCTGAAGTAATAAGGAGGAAAAAATTATGAGCCACGAAGAAAAACAAGACAGCGGCCATGACAGTAAAGTCGCAACCGGCCTTGAAAAATCTCCCTTGGTAAAGGTTATCAGCTGGGTAGGAATTTGTTCCATAGTAGTAATTATTGTAAGTATGTTTTTCGTGAACAACGGAAAAGACACGAACACTACCAAAGAGGAGTCAGAACACAAAGAAGCAATAACGAGAAAGCAAACCTTTCCTATGTACTGGAATGAATACTGCGACCTCAAAGCACCTGGTGATTCACGAATCTTTGAAAATCCCGACCCTGATCATTATCATATCCATACATTCGGTTACGGTAAAAAATATGACTATGTTGCGGGGAGCGGTTCAACTAAAACAGCGGGTGGTAGTAGTTTGTCAACAGAAGAAGCTGACTATATTACTCTCACTTACACAAGCGAACCCTGTAGGATTCGTGTGTTATTCCAAAAAAATGGAACCTGTGAATATTGTAAGAATTAATTGATCTTTTTAACAAAAAAAGCTCCCACTAATTGGGGGCTTTTTTCATATTTACCTCGGTGATGATAGTGCTACAAAGTAATGCTTATACCCGTTGTAGTCATACGCCTTCTCTTCAAGAATAGTATACGGAAGAGCATCAATTTTTGAAACACCCTTTAATTTTGCAATACGAATCAATGCGTTCCGAATTGCTGTCTTCTTGGCATTTGCAAGGTCCGTATCCTTTCCTGAACCAATAGTTTTATAAAACGTCGCAGTCGAGGTGTACTGTTCAAGCTTCTGGAGTGGTATCACGAGCTCACTTTCATTACTAATTGACAGAGGAAGGTCCTTCGGAGATGAAGCTGCGACGAACACATGATAGAATCCGTCTTTCGTATCAAATCCTTGTTGCCCTAGGATAAGCATTGTTGAAGTCATGACAGCATCAACGCTTTTTACCCCTTTTTCGGTAGCGATACGAATACGTGCGTTATAAATAGCGATATCCTGCGCCTTGCGTAGAGTCGTACTCTTACCTGAACCATAGGCACGGTGATAGAAATTATCAGAAACACTCAATGCTAGAATTTCAGATGGAACCCGTAAGTCACTTTCGTCAATAATACGAGGTAAATATGGCGTCACATTAACTGTCCCCCCACCAGTACCAGCAAACGAATCACCTACAAAAATAAATGGTTCTTCTTTGATGGTTGAATTATCGGTATCATTTGAATTAAGAGCACCTTGATTAATAGTATAGTCACCTGTGCTATCAATTTTGATAGTATTCTCTCCAACAGTACCGAGAATAAGTCTCATAATACCGAACACTGCCACCATAATAAATAACCCGATAATTCCCCAGAGCATGTGGGATTTGCTTGATTTACGAATCTCTTCACTGTTTGGATTTAGAAAATATTGCGCAAGGCCGTAGAGGAAATACACCATCGCGACCGCAAACAAGAAAAGTATCAACGGGTTGATAACAACCCGATTGATACTTTTCATGAGCGTAGCAACGCTTGCTTCTGCGACTGGAATAAATCCTAAGTCCATAGGTATGAATTAACAGTAGACACCAGGACCAGGGATACAAGGGATTGCGTTAATCTGAAGCTGAACTGTTCTGTCAGCACCAAATGTACTTGAAACAATCTTGATAATTCCCCAGAAAGAAACGATAAGGAAGAGACCGATAAGACCTTGGATGATTTTATTGCGAGCACCCTTCTTTGCTTCTTCATCAGTTGAGATAGTGTACTGAATGACTCCCCAGATAAAGTATACAACTGCAAGGGTGATTAAAATTGGAATAAGAGTTGAGAGAATCTGATTGATTATTCTTAGCACATCAAAAATGTTCGCAGCAAAAGCAAACAATGGCGCTACTGTAAAACCAATCGCACTGAAAGAAATTATTTTCTTCATATTATAAATATAATAAATCTATTAATAATCATAGTTCCTCCTACCGACTGAGTAAGAGAGGAACAAATCTGTTAACTACCCTTTTAGTATACCATAAAACAATATCATCAATACTACTGCGAGAGCTGTGGAAGTAATGTTTTTGTCCCAAATGTATTAGACAAAATACCAACTAATCCCCACATACTAATCATAACGAAAAGAGCGACCAATCCCCAGACCATAAAGCTCTTTCCTTGCTTTCGCTTTTCTTCGTTTTCAGCATTAATGAAATACTGGATTAATCCCCAGATAAAACCAGCGGTCGCCAGTGTAAACAAAAGAGGAATAACGTATCTATTTATCGTACATGAAGCAAACGTAAATAATTCCGCGATACTTGTCAGTGGTCGAGCGCAGACATCGGCTGTTTGTGCAATTGTAGGTCCCATATATTATTATGTTGTTCTTCTAATTTCTTCGACCGTTCCACGAATGGCATTCGCAATTACAAAAGCCCCCAAGAGTATCGCGGCACCAATAATCGTATACATAAATGTTTTCTTGGCAGTTTTTAATTTCTCTTCATTCCCCTGTGCAGTGACAAAGAGGAATCCAGCATAAATAATCGCAAGTACAACAATCGGCACGCCAATCGTTAGCACGATATTGATAAGCGCTCGGATAAATGACGGGATATCTTTTATTGAATCTCCGAGGGGATTATTTATTTTTGTATTTATTTTTAAAGACGTACCAGTTGTTGTGGTGTCAGGATTCTGCCTAACTCCAGTTGTTGTGGTATCTGGAGTTTGCTTTGTGCCTGTTGTTGTTGTGTCTGGAACATCTTTATGTCCTGGAACATGACTTGCTCCGACAAACGCAAACGGCATCGCCACCGTACACACAAGCACAATCACAAAACTATATTTCACCAAAGCTGACATCACTCGATATTTCTTTTGTTTTAGTATATTCATACGTTAGTAATTATACCTTATATTTTTTATTTCAAAAATGTCGGGCCATTGAATCCCACTGCGACAAGAATGGTATTAATAATAAGCCACGCCGCAAGTCCGATAATATATCCAATAATCACATTCCCAAGTATTTTCTTGGCCTTACCGATATTTTCAGCACTTCCACCACTTGAAAGATAGAGCCACCCCACATAGACGAGAATGAGGGCAACGAGTGGTGTCGCAATAACGAACAACAGGTAACTGATGAGATTATTTATTAGTGTCAAAAGCATATTGAAATCACAGTTCGGAAGCCCTGGCTTCCCACACTGAGGGACAATCCCTCCTGTGCTTACAGGAAATGTATCCGGGGTACTCGTTGCTGATTGTCCATTATTTATAACTTCACCAGCTACCAAAGGATGGTACACATAAATCACTTGCACAGGAGTTACTTTGACTGATTCGACACAAATTTTTTCTTCGGCAAGATATTGCGCGAGCGCTGTGTTCACTGTCGCTTCAAAAGGAACTAAATTGAGTGTAATCGGACTCAGCGACCGTCGTGTGAACTGTACTGTACAATTCGTAGCCGCAACAGTCCCAGTTGCGAGGACTTTTTGAGCATTGATACCTCCCATCGCCGTAGTAGTGATAGAGTCAGCTTGGTATGTGACAAGCCCTGAACCAGACAATGAAACTCGACCTCCGACGATAGTTATATCAGCATCCAATTCTTCTTCAAGTAAATCCACATTATCATTTATCAATTCGTTAATCTGAACAGCACTGAGTGCAATTTGCTCTTTTGGCTCTGCGTTAACAGAAGATACTGGGAGAACAAATGCACACACAAGGAGGAGTGAAAAGAAAGCTAATGTAAACGTAGGAAATGTTTTCATATTATTGTGTTACTTGAACTGCGGGAACGAGTAATCCGAGCTCGCCATGCGCTTTATTAATTGCATCATTTGTCTGATATCTATTTGAAACAATATTCTGAATAAGCCCACTAAATACAGTATCTGTAGCTTTCGTATTTGGATCGAGCCATGAACGCGTAAAGACCGCAGAATCAAAGAAAGTAAAGATGTATGGATTATCAGTTGGACGTTGCGAGAGTAAAGCACGTGATGCTGGAGGAAGAGAGAGCGCAGTAGCAAAATTCTTTGCATTATCCCCCGCTGTAAGTAATCCAGCAACACCGAACCCGGCTGTCGCATTTGGAGACCGCTTGTTTACCGCAATCGCATAAATAGCACCAAATGTTCTCTTGTTTGGGGCACCTTTTGTTTGCAAAATAGACGTAACATCAAAACTTAAATTAGGATTCATTGATTGGATTTTAAAAAGCTCACTTGCCCGTCCAAGATAAAACGCGAGTCTGCCACTCGTAAACATATCGAGCGTATTAGGCAATACACGATTCCATGAATATGCCTCTGTTGATGGATTAGCAAAGTCAGTATAGAAATCAAGCACGGCCTCGGTCGCAGTCTTGCCTCCTGACGAAACACCTGCTTCATTAAAGACAGGCATATATCCACCAGTCGGAGCACGCGACATAATACCATTACCATTTTGGATAAAGAGTGTCGCGAGAATATCTTTCGCGTGATTGATATTATCGAACAATCCCAATCCCACCATACTTCGGGCGATAGAACCATCAGGATTTTCTGTTGTCAGACGAGTATTGAGCGCAAAAAGTTCATTCCAATACAGTGGTGGTTGTGATAGTCCTTCATTTGAAAGTAAGTCGCGATTGTAGTAGAGAACCATTGGATCAACAACTATCGGGAAACCAATTACACCGTCGGGCGCAAGGAAAATATCTGCTCCATCAATAAATGAATCTCGAAATGTTTTTTCTGGATAGTTTGCAAACGGTAATTTATAAATAAATCCTTCATTACGAGCAATCATGTCTGCGGAAAGAATAAAGAGGTCAGGACCTGTCCCAGACGCAAACGCTTCAAGAAGTGTCTGCTCGTATGTAGCTTCTGGTTTGCGTACATAGTTAATGAGCAAGTCTTTGCTGACTGCTGTTGCATCTTCAAAAACTTTTGCAAGTTCACCTTCGGGAAATGTTCCCCAGATAACAATCTTGCCTTGTGGCACAGCAGAATTACCAGAAAGCCCGCCGATTTTAATCAGACCAGAGAATATCAACACAGCAAAAACAAAGAAAGCGAGAAAGACTGCAATGAGAATTGTTTGGAAGTTGGTCATCCCGCTAGAAATGGGAAATCATTCGATTTCCAGAATTAGCTATTGTAATGTGTGACATTGTAATCATGATTTATTATGTACAACCATTCAAGCAATATGACATGATTGATTTCTGGCGGGACAGGTCTACTTAAAAATTATACCATAGTGATGCTCACCAGCGGAAATAGTTTCATCAACTTTAAATCCTCGTTCACGGAACAAATCGCGTGCCTTCTTTTCTGTTACGACATCTTGTGGTGTTGGACCCATACCTCCAAATGATTCAGCCCAATCAACGAGAAGTACTCGCCCATCATCTTTTAATATGCGTTTAACTTCGTTTATAAGTCCTAATTTATCTTCCACTTGAAAAAGGACGTTAGACAGAACTACCGCGTCCATACTTTGGTCAGCGAGTTTTGTTCCATTCTTTGCTTCAATATCACCCCAGATACATTCGGTATTCGTTAGACCCCATTGTTTGATTTCACTTTCGAGTTTTTTTACTAATCCCTTTTGCATCTCAATCGCATAGACATGACCAGACGGTCCAACACGTGGGCTTGCCGCACGAATATAATACCCAGTCCCTGCGCCTAAGTCAGCGACTTTCATTCCTTCACGTAATCCAAACTGGGCAATATTTTTTTCAGGATCGGAAAACATATATACAAGTATATCATATAGAAAAAAGGAAGACATTTTTTGTCTTCCTTTTTTCTATATTTATTTTACAAACACGTAATAGATGCAATCGAATCCCCTGGGCGGAGTTTCATTATCGTCACACCTTGGGTCTGACGACCAGATGTTGGAATAGAAGAAAGTTCAACACGAATCACTTGTCCTTTCTGTGATACGGCAATGATTTCAGTTTCGTCAGAGATAACTTTCGCCACGATGATATTCCCTGTCTTTGGAGTTACTTTTGCTGTCTTGATACCAGAACCGCCACGTTTCTGAGATTTATATTCTTTTACAAGTGTCTTCTTGCCGAGACCGTGTGCACCGAGCGTGAGGAATGCACGAGTTGTATCACCTTTTGGAATTTTATCAACACCAACAATAGTATCGCCCTTGCCAAGCTTCATCGCACGGACACCACCTGCTGTGCGTCCCATTTCTCGAACATCAGATTCTTTGAAGCGAATAGACTGGCCAAGGGCTGTTGCAAGCATGACATCGTCACCCTTTGCGATAGCAAGCACTGCTTGGAGTTCATCGCCCTTATCGAGTTTGATAGCGATAAGACCACTTCGGCGTACATCTTTGAAGCTCTCCGCGCCGACTTTTTTGGTCACACCGAGTGATGTCACCATCATCAAGCATTCAATCGTTTTCTTTGTTTCTTTATCAATAGGCAAAATCGAAGTTACCTTTTCGTCTCCTTCGAGTGCAATAAAGTTCATGATTGATTTACCTTTTGTTGCACGACGACCTTCAGGAATATCGTACATTTTGATTTGATATGCCTTACCACGGTTTGTGAAGAAAAGGAGGTCACTGTGCGTATTTGCAGAG
>Ga0172380_10002014_pt1 | contig 33138 bp, 26 predicted proteins | sample Leawe162metaG_FD_119747 | JGI IMG/M metagenome (GOLD analysis project Ga0172380, IMG submission 119747) | Leachate microbial communities from a municipal landfill in Southern Ontario, Canada - Leachate well 162 metaG | ecosystem: Engineered > Solid waste > Landfill > Unclassified | place... | reverse complement strand
ATATCATCTAAGTCTTTGTATGTATCTAAATGTTCTTTCTCTAATGTTGTAATTGCTGCGATGGTTGGTGTTAACTTCAAAAATGTTCTGTCGAATTCATCAGCTTCAACTACGATGTATTCACTGTTGCCTAAACGAGCATTAGTTCCGCCGAGACTGCTAAGCTTTCCGCCTACTATAATAGTAGGATCAATCTGAGCTTCTGTTAAAACTAATCCAACCATAGACGTGGTTGTAGTTTTTCCGTGTGTTCCGGCAATTCCGATTCCATATTTCATACGCATACATTCAGCTAACATCTCAGCACGTTTGATTACCGGAATTTTTCTTTCAACTGCGGCTTTCACTTCCGGATTTTCCAGATTGACAGCAGAAGAGAAGACAACAACATCAGCCTCAACCAAATTTTCGGGTGAATGTCCTTCGTAAACTTTAATTCCGAGACTTTCCAATCTTTCGGTAACTTCTGTTTTGGTTAAATCGGATCCGGTAATTTTAAATCCTTGACTTAATAATATTTCAGCAATGCCGCTCATTCCTATTCCGCCGATGCCGACGAAGTGAACATTTTTTACAGTTTTCATCATCATAATTATATCACCAACATTTTTTCTAAGTGTAAAATTGTAATTGAAGCCGCTACAGCAGAAATTCCGATCAGCAGATAGAGGTAATATTTTAACATCACGCAAAGCGTTGATGAGAAAGCTCCATTTTGAAGTACTATTTGATTTAAGAGAACTTCAATCACCATATTCTTGGAATTCTCTATCATAAAGTTTCCGCTAATTGAATTGCTCTTGTTGCTATATCGAAAGCCGCGTTCGGTTTTGCAAACTCAACTATATTTTTCTTAAGTGAATTCTTTCTTTTTTCGTCAAACATTAAGTCTGATACTTTAGCAAACAATTCTCTTTCAACATTCTTATCTGTAATTAATTCTGCTGCTTTTGCATCAAGAATTGCTTTAGCATTTTTATACTGATGATCTGCTGCAACGTTTGCTGAAGGAACAAAAATTACCGGTAAACCAAGTAGCGATACTTCTGCAATTGTAGTGGCCCCGGCACGTGCTAAAACTAAATCGCAAGCAGAGTAAGCAGCACTCATATCACTTATATATTCCATCACCTTAACATCATCATCATTATATCTTCTAAATTCGTTGTAATAAACTTTTCCGGTTTGCCAGAGAACTTGTATTCCCTTTTCTTTTAATTTTTCCAGACTGTTTGCGACTGCATGATTAAGCGATTTAGCGCCTCCGCTTCCTCCAATAACCAAGAGAGTTTTCTTGGAAACATGGAGTCCAAATGTGCTCATTGCTTCTACTTTATCAATCAGCTTAAGATTAATCCGTATAGGGTTTCCAGTTACCTTTAACTTTTCTTGTTCTCTGAAATATTTTTTCGATTCTTCGAATGTTATATGTATTTCAGTTGCTTTCTTTTCCAGTAATCTGTTTGTTACTCCCGGATAGCTATTCTGCTCAAGCAGCATAACTTTTGAGCCGATCAATGAAGCCATCCAAACTACCGGACCAGAGACATAAGCTCCGCTTCCTATAGCAACTCTAGGCTTAAAGCCAAAATTTATGATGAGCGATTGAAACAGCGATACAATTATCTTAACCGGAAATAGAACATTGTTCAAGTTAAACTTGCGTGCGAAGCCGCTAATCCAAATTGTTTTGAAATTGAAATCATGCTCGGGAACTACACGTGCTTCAATTTTATCTTTCGTTCCAACAAATAATATTTCAGCTTCCGGTTTTAGCTCTCTAATTTTTTGTGCTACAGCTAATGCCGGGTAAAGATGGCCACCGGTTCCGCCGCCCGCAAATATGAAACGATATGGAGTTCTCTTCTTGCTCATACTTGTTGAATTTTTAACTCATCTGTTCTTACAGTTTGTCTGCCAACGTTAATTATGATTCCAACCGAAACAGCAAAAAGAATAATTGATGTTCCTCCAAAGCTTATAAATGGTAATGTTATTCCGGTTGTTGGAAGCAATCCGGTAACAACCGCAGCATTAATAAAAGCGCTGATGATAATGTTGAATCCTAAACCGAGAACTAGAAGCTGTCCAAATTTGTTTTGTGCTTTCTTTGCAATTACCATGCAAACCAAAAACAAAGCGAAGTAAAGAACCAAAATTCCAATTGTTCCAATCAAGCCCCACTCTTCACCAAGAATTGAGAAAATAAAATCGCCATAAGATTCCGGCAAGAATAAATCGCTTTGTCTGCTATGTCCGGGTCCAACACCTAGCAAGCCGCCGCTGCCTAGAGCAATTTTTGCTTGCCTAACTTGAATATTGATATCTGTACCATTGATAAGGCTATCTATATAAGTAAGAATTCTTTCGCGCGAATGTTTCAAGATCATTGCCGCGCCGCCAAGAGCTAAGCCAGCACTTGCCACAATTCCAAGTATGTGATTCCATCTAGCTCCGGCAACGAACATTAAAACAAACGAGGTAACAACGATTATTACACTAGTGCTTACGTTTGGCTGCATTAAGACTAGAACGCCAACAATACCAATCCATATTAGCGGGAAGATGAACCCGTTCTTAAAATCCTTAATCTTGTCTCCCATTTTTTCAAGCATGAAAGAGAGGTGCATAATTAAAATAACTTTTGCGGCTTCAGATGGCTGAAACTGAATGAAACCGAGATTTATCCATCGTTGAGCGCCTTTAACTTTTGGAGCGAGTAAAAATGTTAGGACCAAAACAACTATAATTGCGAACAAAGCTATCTTAGAAACATCTCGATACTTTTCATATTTAATTCTTGAAAACAGAACCATTCCGCCTACAGCAGCTACAATCTTCCATAAATGTGATTGGAACAAATGATAGATCGAATTAAACTTCATCATGCTGTATGTACCGCTTGCAGTAAAAACCATGATAGCGCCAAGCGAAATCATAAATACTACAAGAAGAATCAATATTTTTACCCAGGTATTCATCAGATTAATTTTTTCACCGCTTCCTTAAATACTTCGCCTCTATGTTCAAAATTGTTGAACATATCAAAACTTGCGCATGCCGGAGAAAGCAGAAGTACTGTACCGGCTTCGGCTTCTTTTTTAGCAGCAATAACACAAGCTTCCATGCTTTCTTTCTTTTCAGTAGGAATAAACGAACCGAAATAATCTTCCACCTTCTGCGCAGAAACTCCTATTGCATAAATTTTCTTTACATGCTCTTTTACTAAGTCTCTTATATCGTCGTAATTATTTCCTTTATCCTTGCCGCCAAGAATTAAATAAATAGGTTTAGTAAAAGTTTTCAAAGCGACAACAACAGAATCTATGTTAGTGCCTTTCGAGTCATTATAATATTCAACGCCATTTAACTCTCGCACAAATTCAATTCTATGCTCAACTCCTTTGAATGAAGCAAACGCATCACGAATTTTTTGATTAGGAATATTTAGCAGCTTAGCAATAGCCATAACCGGTAATGCATTGGCAATGTTATGCTCTCCCTTGATTGACAAATCGGCGGAAGAACAGATTTTGGAAATTTTACCAAACCAAGCAAAGTTCATATCGCCATCTTTATGGTAAGCTCCAACCGGAATTTCTTTTTTAACCGAGAATCCTAGTTTCTGTACACGGATGTTTTTCATTGTTGAAATTGTATTCGAATCGTCTGCGTTGTATATATAAAAATCTTCTTCAACTTGATTTGCAGTAACTTTCATTTTGGAGGCTACATACTTATTAAAATCGTTTTCGTATCTATCCATATGATCCGGAGTAATATTCAAGATCATGGAGAAGTGAGGCTTAAACTGCTCTGTAAAATCGAGCTGAAAGCTTGATGTTTCGAGTGCAACAAATTCATCTTGCTTAACATCGAGAGCTATTTCAGAAAACGGATTTCCAATATTTCCGGCAGAAAAACATTTCATTCCACATTCATTTAATGTGTGATTCATCAACGCCGTTGTAGTTGTTTTTCCATTCGTGCCAGTAATTGATATTATATAGCCTTTGCAAAACCATGATGCAAATTCTACTTCGCTGTAAATCTTAATTCCCTTTTGAATAGCTTTCGAAAGAACTGCAGAATCTGTCGGAACACCGGGGCTTGTAACAATAAAATCACATTCGTAAACTTTATCTGTATGTGCGCCTAATTCATAAGCAATGTTTTGTGAATCGAAAACTTCGAGCGCCTTTTCCAATTTTTCTTTGGGACTACTATCACTTACAAAAGGAATTGCACCAAGTTTTTTTGCTAGTTGAGCTGCCGCAATTCCGCTTTTCACGGCTCCGATTATCGATATTTTCTTTCCGAGTATTTCCATTAGCGTATTTTGAATGATGCCAAACTTATGATTGCAAGAATTATAGTAACTATGTAAAACCTTATAACAATTTTCGGTTCATCCCAGCCTAACTGTTCAAAGTGATGATGAATGGGAGCCATCTTAAAAATGCGCTTTCCTTCACCATATCTTTTCTTTGTGTACTTGAAATACAATCGCTGAAAAATCACAGAAAGAGTTTCAATAAAAAATATTCCGCCTAAGATTGGAATAAGTAAATCCTTCTTAATTAGTATCATCATTACGCCGAACGCACCACCAAGAGCTAGTGAACCGGTATCTCCCATAAAAACTTGAGCCGGATAAAAGTTGAACCAAAGAAATCCAAGTCCAGCACCAATTAGCGCAGCAATAAAAACTGTAAGTTCGCCGCTGCCCGGCATGTAAATGATGTTCAAGTAATCAGCATAAATAACGTTTCCAGTTATATAGGAAAGAATTGCAAGAGCAATCATCACAATTAAAACTGTTCCTATTGCGAGCCCATCAAGTCCATCTGTTAAATTCACTGCATTAGAGGTAGCTGTTATAATGAACACAACCCAAGGGATAAAAAGAATACCGAAATCCCAATTCAAATTTTTGAAGAAAGGTAATGTTGTTTGAGTATTATACTGGGCGAATTCCGGCAAAAAGTAAACGGCTGCACCAACTACTAAACCAACAAAAACTTGTCCAAGCAATTTGTAACGAGCAATCAATCCTTTTGGCAACTTCTTAACCACTTTCAGATAATCATCAACAAATCCAACAATGCCTAGGATTATTGTTGCTAAGAGCACAAGTAAGATGAAAGAACTCTTTAAATCCGCCCACAATAAAACCGGGACAATAACAGAAAAAAGGATTATCAAACCACCCATTGTTGGTGTACCGGCTTTTTTCTTGTGTGTTTTTGGGCCTTCATCGCGAATAGGTTGATCAACTTGCTTCTGTTTAAGTTTGCCAATAATCTTTGGCCCGAGTATAAAAGAAAAAAGCAATGCTGTTATTGCAGCAAGGGCTGAACGAAAAGTTAAGAATCGGAAAATGTCGAATCCCGGAGGGTTAAATGCTCTGTTGATATATTCAAATAAATAGTAGAACATTATTCAAACCTTTTTTCCAAAATGTTAACGAATTCTTCCATCTTCATTCCGCGCGATCCCTTGACGAGGATTACCGAGTTTTCAATCTCTTCATACTGTAAATAAAGGGAAAGTGCTTCGCGCAAGAAGAAATGGATTGATCTAATGTTTTTCTTTCTTAACTCTTTTACCAAATGCTGCATCATTGTTCCAACAGTAAGAACAACTAAGTTTTTATTCAGTGTAAATATGCTTTCCAATTCCTTGTGTAGCTTTGCTGCTTTGCTGCCCAACTCAAAAATATCGCCGAGTACAACAATTTTATTTTTGAAAGTTTTTATTTTGTTCATCGTATCAACAGCAGATTTTACCGAAGCATGGCTCGCGTTGTAAGTATCATCAATTACTACAGCCTTTTTATATTTTTTAACATCAAGTCGTCCATGAACCGGAGTAAATTTTTTAACGCCTTCCAAAATCTGTTTCTTAGTCAATCCAAGTTTCAGTGCAATTGAAACAGCCGCCAAAAAATTCTTTGCGTTTGATTCGCCATAAACCGGAAGTGCAGTTTCAAATTTTTCTTTGCCGTAGACTACTTGAACTTTAGTTCTGCCGTTATCTGTTGTTCCAACTATCTTTCCTTTGACATCAACTTTACCTTTGAAACCATATGTTACTTTCTTACTAAAATTTTTGGAGTGATTAGAAATCAATGGATCATCAGCATTAATTAAAACTGTTCCATTATTTAATTCAGTTTCAATCAGCAAAGCAGCTTTTTCTTTATATACACCTTCACGGTTATTTAAAAACTCTAAATGAGAATCTCCGATGTTTGTAAGCAATGCAAAATCGGGCTGTGAAATTTTTGCCGAATATGGAATTTCTCCAAAATGGTTAGTTCCATGTTCTAATACTAACACTTCAGTTTTTTCATCAGCACTTAAAATTGTTAGTGGGACGCCTATATGATTGTTGTTGTTAGCTATTGTTTTAACAACATTAAATTTTTCGGATAACAGCGTTGCAATCATTTCTTTAGTTGATGTTTTACCATTGCTGCCGGATATTGCAACAACTTTTGCGTTTAATTTATTGCGCCAAATGTTTGCTATATCGCCAAAAGCAGCAGTAGTATTATCAACCGCGATAATTGTTTTATCCAGCGAGCTAAACTTTTTTAATTTCTTTTTGTTAATTACAACTGCAGCAGCACCGCTCTTAACGGCAGTCTGGACAAAATCATGTCCATCAAACTTTTCACCTTTAATGGCAACAAAAAGGCTTCCTTTTTTAACTTTGCGAGAATCAATTTCAACATTAGAGACCGGCTTAAATCCATCGGGATTGTAAATTACCGCCGACGGCAAGTTGAATAAATCTTCCAGTGTAATTTTTAGTTTGCCCATTCTCTTAGATATTTTTCCGCTGTTTCTTTGTCAGAAAAGTGCTTCCGCACGCCATTTATTTCCTGGTAATTCTCATGCCCTTTTCCAGCCACGAGTATTACAGCATCATCTTCACTTTCAAAAATCGCTGCACGAATCGCATCATCTCTATTTTCCATGACTCTATAGTTATTCGCCTTGATGCCTTTCAAAATTTCATCTATGATCAAGAACGGATCTTCGGTTCTTGGGTTATCCGATGTTACATAAACACATTCGCTCATTGATGAAGCAATCTCACCCATAATCGGGCGCTTTGTTCTATCTCTGTCGCCGCCGCAGCCAAACACGGTGTAAATTTTTCTTTCATTCTTAACTATATGCTGAAGTGCCTTTAATGCTTGCTGCAAAGAATCCGATGTGTGCGAATAATCAACAATCACTCTTTTCTTTTTCATTCCAACAACTTCAAACCTTCCGGGAACTTGCGGTGTGGTTTTAATTCCTTCAATTGCTGTTTCAGGCTTCATTCCGTTAGCTACCGCTACCGCAAATGCAGAGGCTGCATTTTGGGCATTAAAATGACCAACTAAACTTGTTTCAGCTTTAAAAAGAATATCGTTCCACTTTAGATCGAACTTTGTACCATCGAGATCGTAATCAACTTTTTCGATTCTGACATCAGAATTCTTTTTTGAACCGTACGAAATCTTATTTGCTTTGGAATCAGCCACTATGCTTTTTCCGCTCTCATCATCACTATTCCATACTACTGTTCCAGTCGAAGGAATCATATCAAACAAAATCTTTTTTGATTCGAAGTAATGCTCTTGTGTTTTATGATAATCCATATGATCGGATGTAAGATTAGTAAACATTGCAGATGTGAAATTCATAAAATCTACTCTGTTTAGCCTTAATGCGTGAGAAGAAACTTCCATTACACAATGAGTACATCCTTCTTTCAGCATTTCATTAAACAGAAAATTTATCTCGTGCGATTGCGGTGTAGTAAGCATTGTTTTTAATTCTCTATCACCAATGTAATTTGCAATCGTTCCTATTAATCCGCACTTAAATCCGGCTTTCTCAAAGATGTTTTTAACATAAAAAGCTGTCGTTGATTTTCCCTTTGTTCCGGTAATCCCAATTAATTTCAACTTCTTCGAAGGTTCACCATAGAAGATATTCGAAAATTCTGCCAATGCTTTTCTGCTATCTTCAACTACAATTTTCACACATCCAGCATGAGAAAAAATCTGATCCGGAATTACATTTGCATTTTGAACTACTACTGCATCTGCGCCTTGGTTAATAACTTCTTGAACAAATTTGTGTCCGTCAGTCTTGAATCCTTCAATGGCAAAGAAAATTGAATTCTTTTTTGCTGTTCTAGAATCTATTGTTAAGGAAAGAATCTCTTTCAATTCGGCATTACCAACAACTTGAACAACTTTGGCCTTATTTAGCAACTCATTTAATTTCATTCGCCAACACTCTGTTTAACTTTCTTAGCCGCCGGTTCACATTTTAAAGTACAAACAATTCCTTTTTCGAAAGGCATTCCGGGTTCAACACTTTGCCAAACAACTTTACCTACACCATTTACTTTCCACTGTATTCCCAAAGTGTTTAGTTGCGCTATTGCATCTCGCATAGATTTGTTTGCAAGATTCGGCATTGTATCGCTGTTGTAAAATTTTCTATTAGATAATGTTGATTTCTTTTCCGGAACGTTTAAGTAAGAACGTTTTGTGTTTTGAGGTGCTGTTTTCAAATCAGCAATCAATTGTTCCATTAGTTTGCTATCGCGTTCAATCTTCTTCTTATCTTTAACTAAATTCACATCAGATTCAATCATTCTTTTTGCCACATCATGAAAAATTGGAGCTGCAACTAAACCGCCATACTGACCTCTAGTAGGTGCATTCACCAAAACATAAATTACAACTGTAGGATTGTTTGCCGGGAAAAATCCGATGAAAGAAGAATTGTGATGAGCGCTTGAGTAACTATTATTTACAAGTCGTTGGGATGTTCCGGTTTTACCCCCAACTAAAACGTCTGGTAACATTGCTGCTGTTCCTGAACCATGCTCAACTACTCCAACCATCAAATTCTTCATTTTCTCCGATGTTGCTTTATTGATTACACCTCTAATTTTTTCCGGTTTGTTTTCGATTAATACATTTCCTCTAGCATCAGTTACAGATTTTGTGATGTAAGGCTTCATTAAGTTGCCTCCATTCACGAGCGTACAAAATGCAGCAGTCATTTGAAGCGGAGTAACTGCCAATTCATAACCGTATGACATAAATGCTTTAGTAATTCCGGTAAAATACTTTGGTAGTTTAAGTAAACCCTCAGCTTCACTTGGTAAATCAAGCGCTGTTTTATTACTGAATCCGAAATCGCGTAAGTATTTGTAGAAAACTTCTGTATCCAACCGTTCAGAAAGTTTTGCCATTCCAATGTTGCTTGATTGTTCTAGAACTCCACGAACAGTAAGTATTCCGCTTTTGTGTGAATCGTAAATAGTAACGCCCTTGTATTTATAACTTCCATTCTCAGTATCTATAGGTTCATTTTCTTCAACAAGCTTTTGATCGAACAAAATCGCCATCGATAAAGATTTCATTGTTGAGCCGGGCTCATAAGTATCAACAATTGCTCGGTTTCGTCTGCTTCCAGCTTCTGCTTTATTATAATTCGCCGGATCAAAATCTGGCAAGTTGGCTAAGCCTAAAATTTCTCCGGTATTCGGATTCATAATTATGCCTACCGCAGATTCGCCGCCAAATTTTTCTATTCCTTTAGCTAATTCTTCTTCTAGAATTTTTTGGTAATTTTTATTGATCGTCAGATTAACAGTATTGCCGGCTATAGGTGAATTCGAAATTTTTTCATCTACTGCAAGAATTCTTCCAAGAACATCCCTTTCATAAATCAAGTAGCCATCATTCCCGGTTAATTCTTCGTTGTAAGTCTTTTCAATTCCCTCTATGCCGTTTCCATTTATCTTATCTACGTATCCAAGAATATGTGATGCTGAATTACCGTAAGGATAAACTCTTGAAAAATCTTCTTGATATGTAAGTCCGTCAATCACATTTTTCTTAAGTCTTATCGCTTGCTGCATTGGGACTTTACTCTCGAGACAAACAGTTCTGCTGCCGGCCTTAATTAACTTTTTATAATATTGTTTTGTTTTACCCATTTCCTTCGAAAACAAGTTCGCAATCAGTTCGATCTTTTTACTGTTCATCATTCTGGTATCAACAAAAAAAGAAATATTATCAAAAGTGTAACTGAGGACTTCTCCATTAGCGTCCTTAATCAATCCATGGTCTGCTTTTACTGTTTGAGGCTTGTATTGCTGTGTTTCTGCAATTCTGGTATAATACTCGTGCTTCGATACTTGAATTGTGAACAGTCTAAGCACCAGTATTATTAGTACTACTAACAAAACTCCCGTTATAACCAATGCTCTTGAATTAATCATATTTCTCGTGAATCTTTTTTTGTATTTGGTCTACTTGTTCTTTGGAAATTGTAATCATTTCAATGTTATCAATCGGCCTTATAAGTCCTAATGAATCTCTTGCTATACTAACAATTCTATCTTCGGATACTAATTTCTGGACATCTACCAATTTCATTTCAACACGGTTAATTCTTTCATTTAATGCTTCTTGCTTGGTAATCTTTTCTCTATTCATACTTTTTATTTCTGAAAGAAGAACCACATAGGAGAGAAGAATTAAGGCTAATACAATAACAGCAACTATAAATCCTGTAAGTTTTGTGCCTTTCATACTAAACTCTTTCTGCTACCCTTAATTTTGCACTGCGTGATCTTCTATTATTTTCAATTTCATTTTCAGTTGGAACGATTGGTTTGGAGGTTATTAATTTTAATTTTTGTTTCTTCTCACAAACACAAATCGGCATTCCGGGTGGACAAACCCAACTTAAACTTTCGTACTTAAATTTTTCCTTCACTATTCTATCTTCTAATGAATGAAATGTTAAAACAGCAATTCTTCCGTTTACATTTAACAAGTCAACCGACTTGTCTAAAAACTCTCTCAATTCTCCCAGCTCATCATTAACATATATTCTAAGTGCTTGAAATACTCTGGCTAAACTTTTGTTTACGAATCTTTCCGGTGTTATTTCTTCAATTATCTTTTTGATTTGAAATGTTCTTGTAATCTTTTCTTTTAATCTGAGCTCAACAATTTTTTTTGCAATTAATCGCGAGTTTCTTTCTTCCCCAAATTCAAACAAAATTTTAGCAATGCTGTCTGCAGAAGCATCGCTTAAAAAATCTGTAGCTGTAAAACCTTCTTGTCTATTCATCCTCAGATCAAGGGAGGAATCCTCCCGGAATGTGAATCCCGCTTCAACATTATCTAGTTGAAACGAGGATACTCCCAAGTCTGCAAAGATGCCGTCAAATTTTTCAATGAACTCAATTTTGGAAATTGTATCAATGTTCTTAAAGGAAGTATTGTAAATAGAATAACGCTTGTCATCGACAAACTTATTTTTACAATAGTCAAATGCAGACTGGTCTTTATCTGTTGCAATTAGTCGCCCTTTAGAACTAATTCTGTAAAGTATTTCAGTAGAGTGTCCGCCAAAACCAGCTGTTCCGTCGAAGTATTTTCCGTCAATCTTTGTGGTGAGAAGATCAACGCTTTCCTTCAACAATACCGGTGTGTGTATCATTTTTGGCTGTTATTCATTACTTGCTTTGCTAGTTCAGCAAATGGTTTCGGAAATTCTCTCTTCTGCTTTTCAAAAATTTCCGGATTCCAAAATTCAATTTTGTTGTTTTGTCCAAGGATAAGTACTTCTTTATCGATGCCGGCAAACTCTAACAAACTCTTTGGTAAAAAGAGTCGCGATTGTTTATCCAATTCTTGATCTGAAGCGAGTTCAAACAAAGACCTTTTAAAAGCGGCTTCGTCAATGTCAAAATCATCTAGCGCATCAATACGTGGTTTGATTTTTTCTTCCCAATAATTAAATGGATAAACATCTATGCATTGCACAGTGCTTCGCGTCATCACAAAAGTATCATTAGCTTCCGGCTTCAGCACCTTCTTGAATTTAGCCGGAATACTGATTCTTCCTTTCGAGTCTACTGAATATTTGAAACTGCCTATAAACATAATCACCCACTATCTTACACTATTAACCACTATTTGCAAATTAATCGAAATTATATGGGATTGTCAAGCAAAATCTGCCCGAAAATTGAGAAATAAGAGATTTGTGATGTTAGTTTTGAAACTGAAAGGTTTGACTCTGACTCAGTTGATAAGAAAAAGCCCCTACTTAGTAGGGGCTTAGGATTAGAACTTTATTTGATTAGCATCATTTTCCGGACAAGATTAACTTTATCACCGTAAAGTTTGTAAAAATAAACACCGGATGATAGATTTTTGCCGTCGAAAGTAGATTTGAAAACACCGGGATGCAAAAATCCATTTTGCAAAGAAGCCACTTTCTCACCTAGAATATCAAAAACATCCAGAGTATAGAATCCCTCCACCGGAATGCTGAACTCTAGAGTTGTTGTTGGATTGAATGGGTTCGGGAAATTCTGTTCCAGCCTAAATTCTGTAGGAATTTCTTTACGATCATTAAGTCCAGTAACGGACATTGAAGTAAATTCCTCAACACTTGAAAAAGCGGAAACTTCACCATTTTCATTTATCGAACGAACTCTCCAAAAATAAGTCTTTCCATTTTCGAGTCCGTTAATAAGTTGCTTATTCGAATTCACTTCCAAAAGCTTTGCGTTTTGCATATCAATACTCTTTCCGTATTGAAGTTCATACTTAGCTGCTTCACCTGATGTAGGAAGAAACCATGAAAGCATTGCAGATGAGCTTTCAATAGAAATTCCTTCTGCCGGACTAGCTGCAACCGGAACAACCAACAAATTATTACCGGCAAAAGTTACAAAGCTTCCAATAGAAGAGAATGCTGAGTAAACAGTTCCATCAAATGAGCGAACCTGCCAATAGTATGTTGTTCCAGAGTTCAATCCGCTCAAAGCAAATTGGTTTGATGTAAGTCCGGAAATTGCTGTTGCGCTGGACATATTTGAATTAGTCGAATATTTTAATTCATAAGTAATTCCAATAGAAGACGAATTCAAGAACCATGAAAGCATTGGCGAGTTTGTATAAACCGTTGCGCCGCCGATTGGCCAAGAAAGTATTGGAACTGTTGCGTTAGCATTTGCACCAATCGTCTGGAAACTCGCTGTTACAGACCAGCCGGATGTGCTGCTTCCATTTGTAGAACGAACTCGCCAGAAATATGTTGTTGATGGAGTGAGAGAATTAACCGTAGTACTCAGTGATGTAATACCAAGAATTGTTGGTGTTCCGTTTAGTGATCCGGTTCGTAATTCAACTTCATAAGTTAATCCATTACCAGCGGCAGCAAGATACCAATTAAGCTGAACTGAGTTTGAATAAACCGTTGCACCGCCGATTGGCCATGACGGAATTGGAATTATTGGAGTATTTGAAATTGTCGGGACAACAGAGAATATTGCTGTTATTGACCATGCTGAATAAGTAGTTCCATCAAATGAGCGTACGCGCCATTTATAATCGCTTCCCAGATTCAGATTGTTAAGAGTAGTTGAAAGCGAATTAATGTTTAGAATATTCGGAGTACCGGTAAATACTGTTGATAAGCCTTCAACATATTCAACCTCAAATACCAATCCGTTACTCACTGTTCCCAAATACCAGTTTAGAGAAGGAGAAGTTGTGTACACTATTGCACTACCAAGCGGCCAAGAAGGAATTGGAACAACCGGCCCAAGCGTAGCAACTGTGCTAAAGGATTCGGCTGAAGACCAAGCGGAATAATTGATTCCCGATTTCGATCTAACTTGCCAAGAATATTGCGTACCGGGCATTAAACCCGAAGCAGTAAATTGCTGTGAAGCAATATTTGTAGCTGTAGGCGTACCAGTTAATACTGCCGGCGCACCTTGTCTAATCTCTAAATCATAAGTTAAGCCGGTGCTTGCATCATTTAGATACCAATACAATGTTGGAGAAAGAGAATAAATTGTTGCATTATTTATCGGTGACGATAAAACCGGGGTTAGAGCTTTTCCAAAAGAAATAAAGCTTTCTTTATTTGAATAAGAAACAACAACGCCGGTCGAAGTTTTTAATCTTATTTTCCAATAGTAAGTTGTTCCGGGTAAAAGTCCATTCAAACTATAAGGCGCAGAACTCAAGTCGAGAACGACTGATGGAGAATTCATATTTATATCTGTTGAATAAAGAAGATCATACTTCCATCCAGTCCCACCGGAAGGAACATACCAGGACAGCGAAGCTGGAGACATGTAAATACTAACTCCGCCAATTGGCCAAGAAAGTAACACTTGCGAATAAGTGATTGTCGTAAATTTGAATGGTGTGCTAAAACCGCTTGTTAGTATTTCTTTCTCTGCACTAACCCGCCAATAATAATTTGTATTGTTATTAAGGTTTGTCAAGTTGTATGCGTTAGAGGTGAGACCAGTTACATTAACAACTAGATTACTAAACGCAAGGTCTGTTGCAACTTGCAAAGAATAAGTAGCACCGATAGTTGCCACCCAACTAAGTGTTGGTTCAATTGAAACTCCGCTAGCATTATCAGCTGGGGAAATCAAAGTTGGTATTGACGGCGCAGTTAGCGGCTCAACAAGTATATCTCTGAAATAATTATTGTTGTTGAATGAAGATGTGGGAAATATTCCCGGACTGCCATAGACACCATTGTTATTATCCGCAACTGTACTCAAAATTCCGTTTGTGATAGAAGAACCTAACGATTGTGCCCCGCCCGCAGCATATTCGCTATTAGAATTAACTGAAACCACATAAGTGTTTCCCGGAGTAATGTAAACGTTTGAGCTAAGCGCTGCATATTGCCAGCCGGAAGCTGTTTCATTTGTGAATGAAGCTGTTGCCAATAAAGTACCGGTAGCATTCCATAGACTTCCAATATGCAAACCGGATTCACCAGCCGTCTTGTAATAACTAAACGATTTTACTTTTGCTGCTTGCGTTGTAGTAAACTTCACGCCCATTTCATATGGGCCATCATTAAACTGTCCAACGGGCAATTGTGTTGTGAAAATACTATTGAGTTCGCTTGCAACAACATCAACAAAATAATTTGAGTTATTATAAGACTGAGTTGGAAATTGTCCTACCGTCTCGCTAAAAACTCCACCGCCCGCAAGCGCTGTTAAAAATCCATTTACAATAGGATTATCAAGCTGGTGTTGTTCAATCGCGTAAACACTAGTAACATTAACAGAAACTACATAAGTAGTATTCGCCGAAATTAAAATTGGAGAAGCAAATGATGCGTACTGCCATCCGGAAGCAGTCTCTCCCGTAAATGCAACAGTTGCAAGAATAGTTCCACCACTTGTCCAGAGTGTTGCTGTGTGAGACGAACCTTCTCCGGGCATTTTATAGAACCGAACTTCACTAATCTGTGCACTTGTTGAAGAACTAAATTTTAGTCCTAGCTCATAATCACCATCGTTACCGGAATTTGCCGGTATTTGCGATGTGAAAATGGATGTTTGTGAATACAGAATTGGGCTTAGTATAAGGAAAAAGAAAGCCACAAGAATCATATGCATTCTCATTTGTTCTTTTTTCATCCTACCTCCTGTTGTTTATTTATAATTGTAAAACTCCACTATCGAATGGTTTTATTTTTTGAAAATAAAACGCATCCACCACTATTAAGTGGAAGCCAAATAGTTTGCCTTATTCTTGCCGGTATTGCTACTAGAATAAGGATGAATTGATTACGCTATTTTTAATCTTCTTTAATTCTCTAAAGCCTCGCTTTATCTTATGCACAATCCTTTTATGCAACAGTAGTGCCAGTCAACAACATTGATTTAAGAGTAAATGTCGAATTACATTAGGGGAAGAAAATCTCTTATTGAGAAATAGAATTAAAATGAGTCATAGATTTAATAGCGAAGAAATGCTCGATCGGCAATCTACTGCGCACTTTTTGTTAATAAAAAATCATGCGGGGGATTTAATAGCCGGCATTCGACAAGGAGTTGAAGATGATTGGATGGATGAACTAAAGTGATAAACAGTTACAGTTTAGCAACAGAAAAGTTAATAATACTTTCTGAGCCACCTGCCGGAATCGAACCGGCGACCTACTCATTACGAATGAGTTGCTCTACCAGCTGAGCTAAGGTGGCTTCTTAAAGTATTATTGAAATTGAATAACTATCTCAATTTCTTTTTATGACGATTTTTCCTCAAGCGTTTCTTGCGCTTGTGAGTAGCCATTTTATGGCGTTTTCTTTTTCTTCCGCAAGGCATTACGGAACCTCCGTTTAATGTTGATTAATTAATTCTTGCGCTCTCTTACCAATTTCGGAAACCGGATCTATTGTAACCGCTTTCTTCCACCAGCTTAGAGCTTTTTCTTTGTTACCGGACGATAAATTTACTATTCCAAGATTTAAATGTGCAATTTGATGCTTTGGTTCTATTGTAAGAGCCTTTTCCATTTTAGAAATAGCTTCTGAATTCTTTCCTAGTTCAAAATAACAAACACCCATATCTACCCATACATCGGCAACTTTTGAGTTTTGTTTTAAATATTGTTCATAACGCTCAATTGCTTTTTCCTTAAAACCGGAATCATTCAACAAGTGAGCAAGGTTTAACAACGCATCCAAATTGCTTGGGTTTGCGTCTACAGTTTTTTGCAGTTCTGTAATTTGCTCTAGTTTACTTAAATCAACACCAGCATGAGGATTATTCGGATCCGTAGTTGTGTTAGCTGTTGATGATTGTACCGGAGCAGGTGAATCAAAAATTCCCGATGCAAAAAGTATTACAGTTGCAACGACTAATAAAGCTAATACAATGTAAACCAGCTTTACAGTTGAAATTGTTTTGTGCCCATCAGAAACTTCATGCTTTTTATGTTGCTTATTTTTCTTCAATTCATCTTGTTTAGTAGATTTAGTATTTATAGCCGAGCTCGATTTTGCGGTAACATGTTTTTCATTCTTAGAACCGCAACCCGGGCAATAAGCATACTCACTTGAAATCACTTCTCCACATGAAGTACAATAAATATTATTGCTCATTCTTACTCAACTTCCTTTTGTGTTTTCATTCCAAGATCAACAGCTGCTTTAAAATCTTTAGAAAATTTAAAAGCCGGTACAAAATGCTCTCCAACAAATACTTTTTCACCCGTGCGCGGATTGCGAGCATTTCTTGGATTTTTCTTTTTCACACGGAAACTTCCAAACCCACGTATTTCAATTCCGTTTCCGGAAGCGAGTGAATCTATGATGGTTTTAAAAAAACCATCTACAACTGCTTCAGTATCAATCTTAGTAAGACCGGTACCGTTGGCTATTCTATCAATAATATCAGCCTTAGTCATCCCTAACCTCAAATTTTTAGCGAAGTTACAAGCAAAAGCGGGTCAAAAGTTATCAAAAAGTCTTGTAAAAACAAATAAATTAACACCCTTCGCTACAAATAGATTTGATTATCATTAATAGACCGCTGTTTCATTCTGAAACAAGACGCTTTTGACAATCATTAAAGAAATTGTGTTTTTAAACTAAAAAGCCACCTTATCGTTTGGTACATGAATTGTTTAGTTAAGGGCGTAAAGGGAAAGGAAGAAAAATGACATTAGTACCGATCATCTATACGAGTTTACTAATTTTCTCGGCAATTCTAGTTTTTGTAATACTCGTCTCATATATCTCATTTAGGGCCAGAAGTACCGGTAAAAAACCAGTTGCAGCATATGCGGTTAAGCATACCATGGTTGTAAGACCGGCCATTTCGCAAGGCTACCATAATCCAGCTCCGATTATGATTCCGGCAGAGAAAGCAAGCAGACCGGTTTATTTGGAACCTTCACCAAATCAGAAAAAGCAAATTGTTCTAAACATAGATAGAACGCAATTGGAAAGACAGCATAGTTTTGAAAATTCTCAAGGAAGAAGAGTTAGTCAAAATCGACCTAGAGTAACTAGAGAAGATCGTATTGCAATAATGAATGAAACGAATCAATTTAGAGTTTCGAACTATGGTTCGCACGTGGCTGTGGAAAAATCCCAGCAAAAACTGCCCGATATGAATCTGCTAAACTATTATTCTGATAGGTCAGATTCCGAATTCATTTCGCTTACTGCATAATTTTGAAGGGCATAGCGCCCTTCTTCTGTTTTAAACCAATAATTTGGTGCAGTTAATTCTATTCGCTATTTTTAACTATGGAACTAATACCAATAATACAACTTGTTTTAACAATAGTGGCCTCTTTAGCAGCCGCTACATTAATTATCTCTTACGTTGCATTTAAAATTAGACAAAAGAGGAAGCCTGAAGAGGTTTATACAAAACAAACAGAACAACATTTGGAGCCTAGTTTTGTTGGTAAAAGCATCAGAAGAATAACAAGAATTACAAAAGAGATTATTCCGCTACAGCCCCCTATCCAGCCAAAACAAGAAAGACCAAGACCAAAGACAAGACAACCCGAACCTTTACAGCGTAGACCCGAACCCCCAAAAGAGAATTTCAAACCTAGAAGAATTGAAGTAGTTAATAATTTGTCGGATTCTAAGCCAAATACTGTGGTTTCCCAATCGAGTTCTAAGAATAAAGAGAATGTCGATTTGAATACTTTGGGCGATGATATTCTAAACAAATACGTGGATAACGAAAGTCAAAATCTTTTTACTCTAAAGACAAACAAAAAAGAGTCAAAGTAAAGCACTGAATCATTTCTACCTTTCCAGAATCTAATAGTAAATTAAAGGGAATTCTTATGATTGAAAAATCAATTAAAATAAATGGAATGAGTTGCAACCATTGTGTTATGGCGGTTAAAAAAGAACTATCAAAACTAAATATAGATTCTGCCGAAGTTACAATCGGCAATGCCAAAATTTTGTTTGACGAAACAAAGGCTACTGAATCTCAAATTGAAGAGGCAATTAAAGAAGCCGGATTTGAAGTAGTAAAATGAAATCATATACATTTCCAGTTGAGGGAATGACTTGTGCGAGCTGTGTTACTCGTGTTGAAAAAATAATTAGCAAGTTTGAAGGAATTGAAAACGTAGCAGTCAACCTCGCGACTGAACAAGTTACATTTCAATCACCAACTGAAGCAGATGTTAATTCAATTGCCGCAGCGGTTAAAGAATACGGCTACAAATTAAAAATTGAACCTAAAGTTCAAAAATCTCAAGCAACTAACCCTTCAAATACTCAAGAGAGTGATTCGTTTTATAAAAATCTGAAGAATGATTTTACTCTTTCTTTAATTTTAACATTACCGGTTTTTTTGATCAGCATGTTAATGGATTATGAAGCATTCCACCACAACTGGCCATTTTCTGATGATTACACACATAAGATTCTGCTAATTCTCACAACGCCAATAATTTTTATTTCCGGTAAAAGATTTTTCACAGTATTCGCCAAGAACCTCCGTCACTTTTCATTTGAAATGAACTCGCTTGTTGCTATTGGAACAGCAGCAGCTTATGGATACAGCGTACTTGCAACTCTCTTCTCTTCCGAGTTTTCTCTTGACGGGAAAATTCCTCACGTGTACTTTGAGACAGCCGGAGTAATAATAACATTGATTCTAATGGGCAAAATGCTCGAGTATAGAGCCAAACAAAAAACTAATGAATCAGTTAAAAAACTTTTAGAGTTGCAGCCGATTACCACAAAAATTCTTATTAATGGAGTTGAAAAAGAAATTGCTCTTGAAGAATTATCAAAGGGAAATGTTGTTGTTATACGTCCGGGAGAAAAAATTCCGGCAGATGGAGCTTTAGTTAGCGGATCATCATCTATCGATGAATCTATGATAACGGGCGAAAGTATGCCGGTTGAAAAAATTGTTGGTTCAAAAATAATCGGCGGAACAATTAACAAAACCGGCTCTTTTAATTTTGTAGTTAATGAAGTCGGCGACAATACAATTCTATCGCAAATAATTAGACTGGTTGAACAAGCTCAAGCTTCTAAACCGCCAATACAAAAGTTGGTAGATAAAGTTGCGGCTATATTTGTTCCGGTTGTTTTGATCATTGCGATTTTAACCTTTTTAGGGTGGTTAATATTTGGGGCTGAAAACAATTTCATTAACGCTCTTGTTAACTTTGTAGCAGTTTTAATTGTTGCATGTCCTTGCGCTCTTGGTTTAGCAACACCAACAGCAATAATTGTTGGTACGGGAATGGGCGCTTCAAATGGAATTTTAATTCGTGACGGAGAAAGTTTAGAATCGGCACAGAACATTTCAACAATTGTATTTGATAAAACGGGAACTCTGACAGAAGGAAAACCTACAGTAAGCGATATAGTTTGCTTTGATATAGACGAAAAAAATCTTTTACGGCTTGCCGCTTCACTCGAAAGTAAATCCGAACATCCGTTGGCTTCTTCGATTCTTGAGAGTGCAAAAACAAAAAATATTGATTTGGTTGAGCCTGAAATCTTTGAAAGCAAAACCGGTTTTGGTTTGATTGGAATAATTGAAGGGAAACCGATTTTAGTTGGAAACAAAAAACTGTTATTGGATTATTCAGTTAATTCAGAGACAGCTGAAGCAAGCAATTACGAAAAAGTTCATCTAGGTAAAACTATCATTTACATAGCTATTGATTCCGTGCTGAAGGGATTAATAGTTATCGAAGATCAACTAAAATTATCTTCACTGGATGCAATTCAAGAATTGAAAAAGATGAAAATAAAAACTGTAATGTTAACCGGAGATAATTTCAGCACTGCATCTGCAATTGCTCAAAAAGTGGGAATTGATGAATTCCATGCTGAGATTCTTCCGGAAGAAAAAGCAAAAGTAGTAAAAGAACTTCAGAGCAAATCCGAAATTGTAGCCATGGTTGGTGACGGAATAAACGACGCGCCGGCGCTTGCTCAAGCGAATGTTGGAATTGCAATTGGAACCGGTACCGATGTTGCGATTGAAACTTCGCAAATTACATTGGTGAAGGGAGATTTGAGAAGTGTTGCTATGGCAATTAATCTTTCTAAACAAACTTTGAAGACAATTAAACAAAACTTATTCTGGGCATTTTTCTATAATTTAATATTGATTCCCCTTGCAGCAGCCGGATTATTAAACCCAATGATAGCTGCTCTTGCAATGTCTTTGAGTTCAGTTTCGGTTGTTACAAATTCTTTACGGTTGAAGCGCGCAAAAATCTAAAGGTGATTTATGAAAAATTATGAACTGCAAACGAAACCATTTGTTGTTCCAACAACAGATGGAAAATTGATCGAAGAACATTTTGGTGTTGCTAGTATAAATGTTGGCGATTACAGCATCGCCCATATGATTGCACCGCCCGGATGGAGCGAGCCATTCCAAATTCCCGAATTTGATGAAACAACTTTTGTTTTCAGCGGAAAGAAAATGATTGAAATTGATGGGGATAAAATAGTGCTGGAGAAAAATCAATCCATCTGTATAAAAAAAGGAAGCCGCATTCGCTACTCCAATCCATTTGAGGAACCATGCGAGTATGTTTCCGTTTGTGTACCGGCATTCACTATTGAAAGAGTTAGGAGAGAAGCGTAAGGCTCTCTCCTATTAATTATTTCTTAGGCAGTCTTTCTAAATAACTGCTTGTGCTTAAAAGTGCAAAACGGTCTTTGTTGCGCAGTTCTTCTATGGATTCGCAATTCAAATAGCTCATAGAACTTTTTAAGCCGTCTGAAATAGCGTTAATAACATTTCTTACCGGCCCCTTATATGGTACCATTGTCTCTTCACCTTCAATAAATTCGCTTTTCATTTTTACGCCGAATGATGCCGAGCCTCGGTACTTCTTCCAGAGCTGATCGCTGTATTTAATTACTTCGCCCGGTGTTTCTTTTGTACCGGCCAGCATTCTTCCCAGCATGACAACATCTGCGCCGGCAGAAATTGCTTTTGCAACATCCCCCGGAGATTTAATTCCCCCATCCGCAATAAGAGCAATATCCAATTTTTGTTCTTGGCGTGTGAAGTAAACATCAAGCAATGAAGAAACTTGTCCAATTCCAATTCCGGTTTGTATTGAAGTTGTGCACATACTACCGCCGCCAATTCCTATTCTAACAGCATCTGCGCCAGCATTAACCAAATGAGATAATGTAGTACCGCCGGCAACATTTCCCAAAATCACTTTCACATTATATTTCTTTTTGATCTCTTCACATTTGTTCAATACGTGAGCATTATTCGCGTTGGCGGTATCTATACAGACAAGCATTTTCTTTTCAGCTATTCTTTCAAGTAATTCATCATCGGCAGTTAAGCTAACAGATACAGCTTGTATTCCATCGCTTGAACTCTCATCCCTAAATAATTCTTTGAGTGAAGAATCAAAACGGTTAACAATTCCAATACAGCCGAGTGTATTTAACTCGCGCGCCATTTCAATTCCGCAGACTGAATCCATTGGACTAGCAAGCACCGGAACAGCTAATTCTTCACCAAGAAAAGTAGATTTTATATTTACTTCTGAACGACTTTTTACACGTGAGATTTCTGTTGGAATTAAACTGATGTCATCATATGTAAGAGATAGTAAATTATTATTAAGATCACTCTTTGAATAGATTTTCATAATTTTTCCTTGAGTATGATTTTCCGGTTTGGAAGTTAGTTCATCATTTCTACTTCTTCAAACATTGGGAAAAATTTAATGATTTGACGGATAGTCACTTTTTTCTAACTTTGCCAACCCTAAAACCAAAAAGGAAAAGATATGACGCAAACAGCGGAACAAAAAACAACTGCGCCTATCGGCTGGAAGTTTCCGAAAGAATTTTGGCTTGCTAATTTTATGGAGTTGTGCGAACGGGCAGCATATTATGGATTTTTTATTGTTCTTACTCTTTATTTGACCGACATAGTTGGATTTACAGATAAAGAAACCGGTGTAGTAGCCGGCGTGTTTTACGCACTTCTATATCTTCTCCCTCCTTTTGCCGGAGCTGTATCCGATAAGATCGGATTCAAGAATGGTTTAATACTTGCATTTGCACTCTTAACAATTGGCTACACCCTTCTGGGATTGTTCCATGATAAAGTGCTTGTTATTTTCTTCCTATTAATTTCACTTATTGGCGGATCTTTTATTAAGCCATTGATCACCGGTACAGTTGCAAAAATGACCACCGAAGATAACCGCGCAAGAGGTTATGCTTTATTTTATTGGGTTGTAAATATTGGTGCGTTCAGTGGCAAAACTTTCGTTCCTTTCATTAGACAAGGAATGGGACTTGAATATGTTAATTTTTTCTCCGCCGGTATGTCATTCCTAGCGATGTTGTTTGCAATATTTTTCTTCAAACCGATTGATCAGACCCATCAATCAAAAAAAATTAGCGATGTTTTGGTTTCGCTAAAAAGAATTTTTGCTCAGCCTAGATTAGTAATCCTTACACTTATTGTTACCGGCTTCTGGATTATTCAACAGCAAATGTATGCCACAATGCCTAAGTATGTTATCCGTCTATTAGGTGACAGCGCAAGACCGGAATGGCTTGCCAATGTTAATCCCGCCGTTGTTGTTTTATTTGTAGTTGTCGTAACAAATATGATGAAGAAAAAGAAAGCTGTTACATCTATGCTGGTTGGAATGCTACTAATGCCATTCTCGGCATTAGCAATGGCAAGCAGTCAAGCTTTATTTAATCTAACCGGCGATTCTGTTTCAATCTTCGGATGGTTTACTCTCCACCCGTTAACAGTTATGATGATTATTGGTATTGCGATTCAAGGCTTGGCAGAATGCTTCATCTCGCCAAGATTCTTAGAATATTTTTCCTATCAAGCTCCCAAAGGTGAAGAGGGCGTTTATCTTGGATTCAGCCACCTTCATTCATTCCTTTCAGCATTGTTTGGATTTATTATGTCTGGCTTTTTACTCGACTCATACTGTCCCGATCCCAAAACATTACCAGCCGGTTTAACTGAGTTACAGCGCGCCGCATATTATCAAGACGCGCATGTTATCTGGTATTATTTTCTTGCAATTGGACTAGTAGCCGGAGTTGCACTGTTTATTTTTAAGTATGCAACAGAAAAAGCCGACAAAGCAAAAGCAAACTAATCTCTAATTTCTATCTGAGCATCGTTGGAAACGACGATGCTCTTATGAAATGGAAGCGAGTGATTCCCATTCTTATTAGCACAGATAATTCTTAGCGGATAAGTTCCATTAGTCAATTGTTCCAATTCAACTTTTAGAATATTTGTACTCTTATCAAAAGTATATTCAATTTCTTGTTTGTTGAAAAAGACACTTATCATTTTATGATTGATTCCGTTTTCATCTTCTAATAGAAACGAAAGTGATAACTTATTCGAGTCTAATTTAGTACTATCTGTTAAAGCAAAGATTTTGGGAATTCCGGCTTTAAAATACTTAGCTAATCCTCTAAATATTCCCCATGCTTGAATCTGATTAAAATCTTCATTGTTCAAACGCATTTCTTCAAGCCGGCTAGTGTGGAAGCCGCCTTCAATTAAAACTGCCGGAATTTTTGTCTTACGTAAAACAGAAAATCCTTCACCCGGATAAATATTATAATCGGAGTAAGTCCCATCAAATGAACCAAGTCCAACCGGATTTCCCATTACGTATGATAGATCTCTTTCGATATATCTTGCCATATCTTGATTACACGGTTCATATTCATAATCTATTTGTTTTGCATGATAATAAACCGAAGTGTAATTGGTATAATCATCTTCTGTCTTGCCTGGTGCATTGTGATGAACACTTATAAATAAATCAGCACCGCTGTTATTTGCCAGCACAGAACGATATCCAAGATCAACAGTAGCATCTTTATCTCTAGAAATTAAAATATTAACACCGGCTTGTTCCAGATATTTTTTCAAAGCTAATGATACACGGAGGTTTACATCAGCTTCAATTACAAGTTTATCATGACTTGTATTTCTTCTATCTTCTCCGCCGTGACCGGGATCGAGAAAAATTTTCTTGCCCGATAAGAATTGGGAGTACTCGGAAATCGTTTTTTCGCGAACAGCGGTGTCTTTCCAATCAAGCGGATATTCAAACAAAGGAAATTCTTTAGTTGATGAACATGCAGTAAACATTATAATGAATAGAAATGCTGAACTGATACTTATGAAATTGATTTTACGCATATGTTTCCTTCCATTGCATATTGGCATTGTGGACAGTGATTATAATTTGGAGCAAATCTAAACAAATTCATGTTTTGAATTGCCGTATTTATAAGAGAACCAAATTCAGTTAATTCAGTTTTTCCAAATTTTAGTTGGATTAATTCTTCCGGATGTTTTATAAAAATTAGTCTAAGCTCGAATTCAGACATATCCTTGTACAGTTTTGATAAGATGTAAGCGTAGAACTTCAACTGCGGGAAATAATTTTCAGCTCTGCCAATAAGCTTTTCTTTTTCCACCGAGTCCGTTTTGTAATCAACAACTATCAGCTTACTATCTTCTACTATCAACTTATCAATTATCCCGTATAGGTAAAATTCATTTTCTTCACAATAAACTTCGTATTCATTCTCAAATACCGAATACTTGCTTAGTTTGCTATAAGCATCCGAATTGTAAAATTTTAGGATATCATTTTTAATTTGTGTTGTTAGTTTTGCACTTTCAGTATTCTGTTCGACAAGTAGATTAGACAGAATATAGTCATCCAGTTTTCCTTCATTAATATTGTCACTTAGGCATTTATGAATAATTCGTCCGCGAAGCTGAGCAGATTGCTTATTCGCTTCTTCATCCTCTGTTGGGTGAAATTCATATTCATTTTCCAGCCGTTTTACAAGATTAACAATTGGCAGATAACCAATATCATACGTTAACTCGTACTTTACCGGACACTGAGTGTACATTGAAATTTTAGTGGCCGAAATAATTTCATGTTTCGGGATATCACCAATCTTGATATTCCTTAACACTTTATCAAAAACAACCTTATCATCTATTACGTACTCATTTAGTATTTCTTCAATTCTATCTGAAACCAAAATATTTAGATCAATTCTCTTCTTCTCATTCCGGAAAGAATCGTTTTTCGGTATCATGAATTCTACTTCATCAGACAAATAGATATTCCTTTCTCGAAAATCATTCATTAATCCTTTGGAAAGTAGATCATAAAAAGAACCACTTACCGGTTTAAATTCTTTATGAGTGGCCGAGATGTAGAGATACTTGACTGCTCTTGTTACTGCTACATAGAACAATCTTTTCAGTTCTGCTTGGTTTTTCCGTTTTGTTCTATAATTATAATAAGCGGCAATTGGAGGAAGCGCATATTTTGAGAAATACTTTTTCTCTAAAGGCACTTTTGTCAACAAACCATATTCTTTATCAACACTCAAAGTTCTTGATTTTACATTATCGTCTTGTCCTTTTGAATTCGTTCCGTAAATAAAGACAGCTTTAAATTCCAGACCTTTCGATTGGTGAATCGTCATCAACTTAACTGCATTTTGACCAACCGAGATTTGAGCTTGTCCTTCATCTTCGTAGCCTACAATCGATTCTTTGAGCGCGAGAGTAAAATCATAAAGATTCTTGAATCCTTTATTTGCATACTCGCGGGAAAGGGCCAGCAATTTTTCAACATTTGCAATTTCTTGATTTGAATTCTTTTTTGCAGCCAACACCGCCCAGTAGCCGGATTCAACTAAAATCTTCCTAATTAGCGAATAAGGCTCGAGGCTTAAAATATATTTTTTATTCTTTTCGATGCTTTGTGTAATACTTATAAGTTTTTCATTTTTCTTACTATACGCAATTAGCTTTTCAAAGAATGAATCGCCGAATTCTCTAGATATTGCGAAGAGACTTGTATCGGATAAATTAAAAAATGGCGATCTTAGAGTTCCAATTAATGCTTGGTCATCTTTTGTATTCAACAAAAACGAAATATAATTGTAAACATCATAGATCGTCTGCCGTTGATAAAAACCCTTTCCTCCCATTATGATGTACGGAATTCCATACTTAACTAAGGCCAATTCAAGTTCGGAAAATGACTTTCTTTTACGGCAGAGAATTGCAACATCCTCATACCTAACCGAGCCATCATTCTTCATTAGCTTAATAATTTCAGAAGCTACCAGTTCGCTTTCAGATATTTCTTGTGAAGAATCAGAAAGTAATATCTGAACATTGCCTTTTTCATTATCCTCTTTGGTGCAAATTAAATCGCTATGCGGTACTTCATTAAATTCGGATTGAGGATTAGTGAACAACCGCGAAAATATTTTATTTGTAAACAAAACCAGCTGCGGATACATTCTAAAACTATGAGGCAAACTTAGATTTGCGCCATTTTTGTCTGTAAGTTCAATATCGTTCTTAGTTCTGTTGAAAATCTCCAGTTCAGCATCGCGGAACATGTAGATGCTCTGCTTCTCATCTCCAACTACAAATAGATTCCCCGATTTCAGATGGTCCAAAATCGGCATAAATATTTCATATTGAAGTTCATTAGTATCTTGATATTCATCGATCATAATAAACTTAAATTTCTCATGCAGATAATCTTCAACTGATTTTAATCCAATAACCTTGTGAGTAAAAAGGAGTATGTCTTCGAAGTCCAAATAACTTCGCAGTTTTTTCTTTTGAGAATAATTCTCAAGCGCTTTGCTATAGATTTGTAGAAATAATTTTCCAAACTCCGCAAGTTCATGTTCTGATTTCCCGCTCGTATCTATCTCTGCAAAGGCAGCAATCTCCTCAAACACCTTTTCAATTGTTTCAATCTCGCTTGAAAATTCAGTTCGATTCTTGTTTAAGTAACTAACTTTTCTGACAGAATTTTCAGTCGATGTGATTAATTCTTTTTTGATTTGAAACAAAAGTGATATTTTTTTTATTAATGGAGCCTTTTCAATAACAGCGAGAAGATCGGCAATAGGCTGTGCAAACTTGTCCGATTTTTCGTTAACGAGCACATAATCATTGATTTGCTTTATTGCCTTCAAACCAATTTTAATCAATTCTGAGAAAGCTTTATCGAATGAAGCTGTAAATTCCTTACTAAACTCTTGAGCAATCTCATCGATCGATTTGATGTAAAGTGAATCTGTTAGTAATTCAACATTGCGCCGCTGATGAATAGCATCCGTAATGGCTGATTTTAAGAACATTTTAGAGCCCAAAACTCTTACAAGGTGCATTAGTGATTTTGAAAGTTCGTTATCACGTATTGCACTCTGAAGTGTTTCCTCAACTGAAAGCTCAATCAATTCATCTGAAGTGAGCTTATCAATCGGGAAAAAACTTGCGTCTATTCCGGCTTCCGGTGAAAACTCTTTTAGAATATTTATACAGAAAGAATGAATGGTTGAAATGTTTGCATGAACCAGTTCACGCCTAAGTTTTTCAAGTCTATTTTTTACTATGTAGTTAACTTCATTCTGAATTTGTTCGTCAACTTCGTCGGCAATTTTCCTATTGAGCTCGCCGGCAGCTTTATCTGTAAACGTAATAGCTACGATTGAGCCGAGATCAATGTCTTCATTTTTGAATATTTCCACAAATCTTTTAGATAAGACAAATGTCTTGCCTGAACCGGCATTGGCTACAAGTGAAATGTGCTTGCTATAGCTTAACGCACTTTTTTGTTGTGGTGTTAGCTCTTTACTCATTGACTAATGGTATTGTAATTAAAAATGTAGTTCCGCTGCCTGAAGTTTTTTCGACTTCGATTTTGCCGTTGATGCTTTCAATATATTTTTTTGCCATATTCAAACCCAAACCCATCCCATATTTTTTGGTAGTATAATTCTCATCGAAAATTTTAGGAAGTATCTTTTCATCAATACCCTTGCCATTATCTGCAAATCGAATACTGCAACGACCGTCATACAAATCAAAACTTACTATAACCTTATCAGCATCAGCTTGAAATGCGTTGCGAATAAGATTAACAAAAGTACGTTTCAGATGATCATTATCGGCTATTACAAAAATCTCATTCGAAGAAGCAATCAACTCTAAACTTCTCTTCTGTTCAGCATATAAGTTGATTACTTCTGAAAGCAACGGTATGATGTTAAGCCTTACCAAATTAGCTCTAGGCATTCTGGCAAAATTCGAAAACTCAGAAGCAATATTTTTCAGCGTGTCTATTTGAGAAATAATTGTAGCCGTTACTTTCTCAAAAATCGAATCAAACTTAGGAGATTTATCATTGTATGCCGCCATTAATTGCTGCACAGATAGCTTCATTGGTGTCAGCGGATTTTTAATTTCATGAGCAACTTGCTTTGCCATTTCCCGCCACGCTTCCTCGCGTTCGAACTGTGCAATATCAATTTGATTCTGTCTAATTTTCTCAATCATTAAATTAAAACCGTTAGCCAGCTCGCCAATTTCCCCCTTGTTATTTGTAGGAACAGAAACACTTAAGTCCCCATTCGAAACGGCTCGTGTAGCAAGTGTAAGCCTTTTTATCGGCAGCGATATTTGACCCGAAAGAATTGTACTCATCACAATTATTACAATTATTGCAAAAGAGAATATTCCAAACAAGAAAACGTCTAGTTCAAGTTCGGATAAGGGTAACTGGTATTTATTTAGCAGATCATTTACTTCAACAAAAATTATTTTATCGGCAGAATTTAGAACTCCGTAAGCAGAATTTATTTTATTGCCAAGTACGGCTTCTTTTCCGAAAAAGTGAAACTCCTTTTCCGCTAGATATTTTAAATAGGGTTCGTGATTGATTTGTCCCCCAAATAAGCCGGCACTGTATAGAGATGGACTGCTGCTGAATATTTCTCCTTTTTCAGTATAAATTGAAAATTTTGTATTCAAGTCTCTAGATGCCTTTGCAAAAATCAGATTTTGATCTACACTACTATCCACAAGATAAGGTTCAATGCAATTGATAATTCGATCAACATTTTCAAGCATCAGATTTGAAAGTGCTTCCCGGTTTTTCTCTTCTGTAATATTTCTGATATATACAGCAATTAGAAAAAGAGGAACAACCGATATGAAAAGAAACCCGGTAACTAGCTTTGCACGGAAAGATGTTATAGCCAGCTTCTGTTTCTTAAAACTAAACAGCCATACAAAAATTGAGATAATAAGAATTACAATTGTGTGTATAAAGAAAATCTTAAAAAAGTCAGAAAGATTCCAAGTAAGGTTTTTATTTTCTCTAGCAACAGCTAGCAAATGTTCTTCACCACTATAGTTGCTTTTTATTGCGAATAAGAGATTTTTCTCGCCATTTATATCAAGCTCCAGCCATGCTTCTTTATTCTCATTGTAAGGCGCAGAAAAAAGAATTCGGGAATTCTCTTGATTAAGGATTTCTCCACGCGAAGAACGTATTAAGTTGTTGCCACTAAATTCATAAATATTCAGCTTGTCGTAATCTACTGCAGACAAAATGCCTACTCGTTCCGGAATAAGTATTTTGGGAATCAACTCGTGACTAAATCTTTGTGAATTTGGAATTGCGGTTACCACCAAATAACCGCGATGATAATTTCCATCATTAATTTTAAGTGCACCAATAATTTTTTTATCGTAGCTATAAGCTGCTTGGAGCGGTACTATTTTAATTTCTTGGTTTGGATCTAATATTGAAGCGTAGTCTTCAGAATCTCTACCATCGGCAGAGGAAAATTTACCCAACTGATTCTTATTTTCATCATAAAACGAAACTGTAGCATTGATTCCCTCTCTGTAAAACAAGCTTTTCATCCAAACAGAAAATGCAGCAACAGAAAAATCCTCTCCTTTCTTGAAAACATTTTCTATGATCGGGTTCTGTTTGCTTTCCATCAAAGTTTGATACAGCATAAACTGTATTTGTCCTTCATTTACTCGAACAAGATCATAAGCAGTGTTTTTTAGCGATTCTCTTTCCAGTTGTGAATTGTAGTAAGTGAGCAAAGAGACCGATATGATAGACGATGCTAGTGAGTATAAAAAATATTTGTAAACAATTTCTTTAGTACTCTTTATTATAACAATCAGAATTAGTATTGAGAAAGTAAAAAAGAAAACCCGAATTAGATCTGTACCTTGCGGCTGAGTTTGAAAGCGGTCGAATACAAATCCCATTACTTGAATCGTAACAAAAATTAAAGAAAAGTATTTCCAGTCGACAAATTGGATCCTACGTTTAAGAAAAGTGTGCATGATGAGCAATAATGCTATCGCACTCATGAAAATTGTGAAGCCAAGAATTAGAATGTTAACGCACATTAAGAAGACAGCTGGAGATGGAATTAGTGAAAACTCTTTGAAGTAACGGATTGTGGAATCAAAAATCACACTTCGAATTGAAGCACCAAATCCTCGCCAAAGAAGCAAATAAGCAAACAGCAGCATCAAAATAGCAATTATTTCTAAAGCAATATTCTTCTTCTGACTATTGTTTATTTTAGAATAGTCAACAATAAGTCGGTAGCCATAGAATGCAATTACAGCAAATGAAATCGCAGTTAAGAAGAATTCCAGCGGTGAGCGCACCATTCCAATTGCAAACCGTGATGAAAAGTTTGATGGATCGGATAAACTATTGATAATCCAAGAAGAGGGAATATTTAAGAGGAAGAGTAAAACTCTATTTGATAAAACAAGAAGAGCTATGAATAAGAATCTCATCAAACGTGATCTTTGTTTAATTGAGAAGGTTCCAAACTCAAACGAAAGAATAAATGCAAAAAGCAAAATCAGAATGCTCTGTATTGAATTTACATTTTCTTTTAATTCAACAATCTGCAAATCGAGAGCCGGTTTTGGAAATGTGATAATGCCGATCCGGTTTTTATAATTATTGAGTATTGGTGTAGAATAATTTCTTCCATCAACTTTGGAATGCACTTCCGATTCATCAAGCAGATTTATCTCAGTGCTCAATTCTTGCTGGAGCGAATCAAGTAAATATTGATTACTTGAGTTCACCAGAGATGGTAAAGTTACTTGACTAATAGGGATGCTGACCGCAAGAAATAATTCATCATTTCTTAGGCTGACTCTTTCAATAATTGACAAAAATCGCTTTAATTTATACTGCACGATAAATGTTTGTCCAAGCTCGTTTTCTAGTTTGATAAATTGATTTGACTGAACAGCCGGGTTCGAATTCCATGCAAGAAGTTTATTCGTAGAATCATTAATCTGTATCGAATAGTTTGAAAATTCATCTACCAAGATCATATTGAATATTTGTGTTCGGAGAGAAACTTTTTCCAAACTAAGCTTGGCTAAATCCGATTTGATTTTCTTTGAGACTGAGAGAAGTTCATTAGTCTTGTGGTCAAATGCATCTTGTATTTTCTGAGCTAGTTTAAATGTAAGTTCTTTGGTTGTTTCACCCCAGCCGGTTTCTTTATTTTTCACTAGAATCGGTTCAAGAATAGCAGAAATAACGAAGAGAAAGATCAAGGAGATCAATAGGAATAGCTTGACTTTTCTATTATAGATAGATGAAAATCTCATTCTAATTTATCGTGATCTGAGAAATTCTCCATTGGCTATCAATTAGCTGGAGTGAAATAAAAACCGTTGCGGTTGTTCTAATCCCTTTGGAAATATACTTAAGCGTTCCCGCAGCAAAAGGAGTAGCTGTTTCCGTTACCATGTTGTTGATTTTGAAAGAAATAGGACGGTTAACACTTAGAAAGTCTTTAATAACGTAGTATGATTGATTCTCGCTGAAATATCCGGCCGCTCCGTTCGTAAAACTCAGATAGTTCCTCCCGGAAAAGTAATTCGAGAACTTATCAACCGAACCAGAGCCAATGCCATCTTCAATCTTAATAAAAATCTTAACTGCTTCTTTTGTCTGGGCATTTACATTAACTGCCAAAATTAATAGCGTGATTAAAAAGATTATTTTTTGCTTGATGTTAGGGCTCATTATCGTTCAATTACTTTATTAACACGATCCAAAATAGTTAAAAGATACAAAAAAGCATACCGCTAAGGGTATGCTTCTTTGTGGAGTTTGTATGCAGTGAATCTTTACATGTTTTTTTCAACTTTGCTCGGTAGTGGTTTTCTTTCATCTCGTACACTTCTTTTAAGCTCTCGGTTCCCTTCGGCTAACTGGTACGCCCAATCAAAAATCATTCTGTCGCCGCTTATACTTTTTACTCTAACTTTAGCATAGTGGTTGTCCCATGTCCAAATTACGTAAGTGTGTCCCGGAATAGCTTCAACATATTTTACATTTT
>Ga0172380_10002013_pt1 | contig 33142 bp, 32 predicted proteins | sample Leawe162metaG_FD_119747 | JGI IMG/M metagenome (GOLD analysis project Ga0172380, IMG submission 119747) | Leachate microbial communities from a municipal landfill in Southern Ontario, Canada - Leachate well 162 metaG | ecosystem: Engineered > Solid waste > Landfill > Unclassified | place... | reverse complement strand
GTGCATGGTGGTGCTGGGCGGCATGGGACATATTCCGGGCGTGATCCTGGGCGCCATCCTGCTCACCGTTCTGCCCGAGGCACTGCGTTATATCGGCCCGCTCGAAGAAGCCCTGTTCGGGCGCGTGGTGGTGGACCCGGCCGACCTGCGCATGCTGATTTTCGGTCTGGCGCTGATCGTGGTGATGATTTTCCGCCCCGCCGGGCTGTGGCCGTCAAAGACGCGCCAGCGCGAATTCAGCAGCGAAGCAGAGGTGCTGGAACGCGGACAGGAAGCACTCAATGGCGCAAAAAGCTAAGCCATGAGCCTGTTGCGCGCGGAAAATGTGAGCAAACACTTCGGCGGTCTGGCTGCGCTGAGCGAGGTTTCCTTCAGTATCAGGAACAGTGAGATCTTCGGCCTGATCGGGCCAAACGGCGCGGGCAAGACCACGCTGTTCAACGTGTTGACCGGCCTGTACACCCTGAGCTCCGGCCAGATAACCCTGGACGGCCACCCCATTCATGGCCAGAAACCCAGCCAGGTAACAGCTCTGGGGCTGGCGCGCACTTTCCAGAATATCCGCCTTTTCGCCAATATGAGCGCGCTGGAAAATGTCATGGTGGGCCGTCATGTACGCACCCATGCCGGTGTGCTCGGCGCCATCCTGCGCAGTGCCGGAACGCGCAGGGAAGAAGCGAGTATTCGCCGCCGCGCCCATGAACTCCTGGCCTATGTCGGCATCACCAGGCACTCGCAGACATTGGCGAAACACCTTTCTTATGGTGACCAGCGCCGTCTGGAAATCGCCCGCGCGCTGGCCACGGAGCCAAAATTGCTGGCGCTCGACGAGCCTGCCGCCGGCATGAACGCGAGCGAAACCGCGACGCTGGAACAACTGCTGCAAACCATCCGCGCCGATGGCGTGACCCTGCTATTGATCGAGCACGACATGAAGCTGGTGATGGGGTTGTGCGACAGGGTGGTGGTGCTGGATTATGGCAAAAAAATCGCTGAAGGCACACCCGCAGAGGTGCAGCGCGACCCGCGGGTGATCGAGGCTTACCTGGGCGGAGCCATCGCATGAGCCTGCTCGAAGTGCGCGGCCTGAGCGTATCCTATGGCGGCATCAAGGCGGTCAGGGGCATCGATCTTGAAGTCGCCGCTGGCGAACTGGTGTGCCTGATCGGTGCCAATGGCGCAGGAAAAACCACGACCCTCAAGGCGCTGGCGCGGCTCTTGCCCGCGCACGGAAAAATTTTATATCAGGGCAAGTCCATCGCCCAGGCGCCAGTATTCGACCTGGTGCGCCAGGGCATCGCGCTGGTACCGGAAGGGCGCGGCATTTTCGGCCGCCTGAGCGTGGAGGAGAATCTCTTCATGGGCGCTTACAGCCGCGCCGACAAGCCCGCCATCCGCAGCGATCTGGAAAAAAATTACCACTTATTCCCGCGCCTGTTCGAACGCAAGGCCCAGCAGGCCGGCACCCTGTCCGGCGGGGAACAGCAGATGCTCGCCATCGGCCGAGCCCTGATGAGCCGGCCGCGCCTGCTGTTGCTCGACGAGCCGAGCATGGGGCTGGCGCCGCTGATGGTCAATAAAATCTTCGAGACCATTCGCGCCATCTCGGCCGAAGGCGTGACTATCCTGCTGGTGGAGCAGAACGCCAAGCTGGCGCTGGAAACCAGCCATCGGGCCTATGTCATGGAAAACGGCACAATCTGCCTCTCCGGCGAATCCGCCAAACTGCTCAACGACCCGCAGGTGCGCCATGCCTACCTGGGGGAATAGCGGCTAACATGTCATTCCGCGCCATCCGCATCCTGTTTTTGCTCACTTTGCTGGCCGCTGCCGCCGGCATGACTTACTGGGAAAGCACGGTGGTGCGCAACTGGCTGCGACCGCTCGATGTGACGATTTACCCGGTGAACGGCGATGGCACGGCGGAAGTGGACGCATACATCGCCGGCCTCAAGCAGGATGATTTTCAGGAAATCGGCCGCTTCATCGTCAGCCAGTCCGAACGATACCGCGGCAAGGACCTGCCGCCAGTGAACATCCGGCTTGCCGGAGAAATCACAGCCATGCCGCCCGCTCCTCCGCAAGGCCGTCACTCGCCCTTTTCCGCCATCCTGTGGAGCCTCGGGCTGCGCTACTACGCTTTCGAGCACACCCCCTTCTGGGGCAGCCTCGGCGCGGTGCGCCTGTTTGTGGTGTATCACCAGGGCGAGGATGGCAAACCGCTGCAACACTCGCTCGGCTTGCACAAGGGCCTGGTGGGGGTGGTGCATGCATTTGCATTGAACAAGCAGAATGCGCAGAACAACGTGGTCATCACGCACGAGCTGTTTCACGCCCTGGGCGCTTCGGACAAATACGATGCCGCCAACCAGCCGATCCACCCGGAAGGCTTCGCCGAGCCGGGCGAGGAGCCGCGCTATCCGCAGCAAGCGGCTGAGATCATGGCGGGGCGCATTCCCGTCAGGCCGGAATTGGCGAGGATTCCAGCCGGGCTGGCGGAATGCATGGTGGGGTACAAGACGGCTTGGGAAATCAACTGGTAAGTTGTTTCTTCGTGAAAACGGCATCCCGCCTTTCGATTGACAATATATCCGCATGTTGGCATTATTGCCAACATGCAGGCCGACCTGATTACCCGATTCCGCAATGTTTCCGATGATGGCACAGGGATTGAATTGGTCGTCTGGCGCGTGCCCGAGCCGGTGCCGCCATCAGAGCACCAATACAAGTACCGGCTGGTCTATGTGGAAAGCGGTCGCCGCGTAGTCGGCTTTGATAACGAACGTGGCAAAGGCGATCACAAGCATGTAGGCGACGTGGAACTGCCCTATGTGTTTGCTACGGTTGACAGGCTGATTGATGATTTTATCGAGGAGGTTGAGCGATGGAAGCAAGAACACTGACCATTACCATACAGCCGGACTGGCAGGGGGCATTGCGGCAAGCGGCGAAGACAGCCTTTCATGCCAGCACCTACCAGGGCGAAACGCTCAATTTTGATTCCCCGTCCGCGTTTTTCTCACACATGACAGAACGGCGCTGGGTATTGATCAATGCCCTGCAGGGCGCCGGAGCGCTATCGGTGCGCGAATTGGCCCGCAGGGTTGGGCGGGATGTGAAGCGCGTCCATGAAGACGCCCGCGCGCTTGCCGCTCTGGGCCTAGTGGAGCGCACCGATCGCGGGGGGGTGATCTGCCCGTTCAGCGACATTCATGTGGATATGCACTTGCGCAATGCGGCTTAACGCATCTTTCATTGATCAGATGTTACTTGGCCTTGGGTGCAAACCTTCTCTCAATACGCGTTCTTGCTAACAAACCCCTTGAACGCAGTCAGCAGAATGATGCGCAAATCAAGCCACAACGACCAGTGCTCAATATAGTAAAGATCGTACTCGATGCGTTTGGACAGGTCCGTATCTCCCCGCCAGCCGTTAATCTGTGCCCAACCAGTGATGCCGGCCTTCACCAGATGTTTTTTCATGTAATCGGGGATTTCGTCCTTGAATTTCTCCACGAACATGGACCGCTCGGGGCGAGGGCCGACGATAGACATATCGCCTTTCAAGACATTGATGAATTGAGGCAACTCATCAAGACTTGTCCTTCGTAGAAATGCGCCGAATGGCGTTGCCTCCTTGTTCCTCGCCCCGCCCCATTGAACACCATTCTTTTCCACATCAACAGGCATGGAGCGGAACTTGAGCATCATGAATGACTTGCCATTCCAGCCCACGCGCTCCTGACGATAAAAGATCGGGCCGGGAGAACTCAGTTTCACTCCGACGGAGAGCACTACCAGCAATGGGCTGATCAAAATCAGGATCAGGGCTGAAAGCAATCTGTCTTCCAGAGCCTTCAGCAAACGGCTAACACCAACCATGGGGCTGCTTGAAAGGCTTAACACCGGCATGCCGGCGATTTCAGACATGGAATGGTTGATCAGGCGAAAACTGGAAATATCCGGCACCCAACGAATATCCACCGTCGAATGGCGCAACAGAAACATGATTCTTTTTACCGTATCCTCAGCCTTGAGAGGCAAGGTAATCCAGACCTGGTCCACACCCCTCTCACCGGCAAACGTCTCCAGATCATCGATAAACCCCAGCAAAGGTATGCTCGTATTGCTCTCCTGGGAAACCGGACGATCCCCAAACACCCCAATAACCTGCAAGCCCGCCCATGGCGAATGCTGCAAGCGCTCCGCGACTTCCTGAGAGAGCGCATAGTCCCCTGCCATGACAATCTGCCTTTGGTTAAAGCCCCAGCGTCGTAACGACCTTAACCCAACCCGCAGGCCGATTCGGCCAGCAAATAAAAGCACCCAACCCAGAAGCGCCCAGTAACTGATCCAGCCACGAGAAAAAGCCGCACCGGTTTTAGTCAGGAAAGCAAAACCAAACAAGCAGAACAACACCGTTGTCCAGGCGATCAGGACGCTGCGGGCCTCTTCGGTCAAAGACACACCTCGCCAGATTTTATAAAGCGAAAATTGCGGAAAGATCAGGCCCGCAAATAAAATGCTCACCCCGATCAGTATCTGATAACTCTGCGGTACAGCCCAGTCGCCGAGATACCAATAGTGCCCCAGCACCGCTGCAAGCACGATCAAACTCCAATCCAGCACATACATCGCCAGATGAAGAGAACTTCCATGCCCCTTGAGCATACCCCCAGTTTTCATTTAACTTTTTCGCCAGTAACCACGATTCATACTCAAAAATGGCTTCACCGCTGCAGGAATAAACGCCTCATTCCTGCCCAGTCGATAACCCAAATATTTCACGCCTGTCCGCATGAGCGCCATGGGAATCAGCCAAGGTGCATTCTTGGCCAGATAACTCAGCTCAGACAAAACAAATCCCTTGCCACTGCCCTCCGCATTGCCAAAAGTTTCCAGCAGCCACTTTTCGCGCGCATGCAGGACACCCGTATCAAAATAACGGCGAAACTCAGCCAGCATACTGTAATCATGCGAGTGATAAACCTTTGCCTCGGCACAATATGCAACATGCCAGCCGCGCATCAGCATGCGCGCAGCAACCACCATGTCCTCCGCCAGAATGACATCACCCGGAAACCCTCCGGCAGCCTCAAGCGCTTCACGCCGGTAAGCCGCAAATGAATTCGACATGTAAGGCGTTTTAAGGCCCAGCCTCGGCGCATCGGCCAGCGTTTTGACCTGAGACTGCGAGGGGTAATTATAAATCCTCGCATGTGCACCCAAGGCTTTTGCATCAGCATGAGGCAGTTGGCGGCCATAAGCAGCCCCGATACTTTTATCCCTGAAAACCCCCACCAGGTTTGCCAAGGCGCGGGGGTCGGCCAGAATCGCATCCTGGGTCAGTAAAACGATAATCTCGGCATCCACCAACATGTTTACACCAAGCTGGCGGGTGCCCCCGTGGCTGAACTCCCTGGAAGAAATGACATGCACATCAAGCCCCGCCTGCTTCGCCCATTCAGCCGTATTATCCCCAGAGCTTGAATCGATCACCAGACACCTTTCCGGTTTGCAGGTCTGGACAGCAAGTGCGTCCAGCCAACGACGCCATAGTTTACCCGCGTTGTAAGTAGGCACCAGTAAACCCAGTTTTTCCATTTCTATCTGTTCACGGAGTGGCGCATTTGAAAGTAGCCATCTCACGCCAGCCCATCAAACGAACACCGCTGCGCTCATAGCTCTGCTCACCACCGTAAATCAACCAAGGCATCATGGCTTCATCGCCAGCAAAACGAGATGACCGCTGACCTGCGCGGATGTAATCCCCGGTCGCCGTTTGTCCTGACTTGATCTCCACCGTCTGCAATCGCCCCCCTTGTTCAAAGAGCAAATCAGCCTCCACGCCATTATTGTCTCGCCAAAAATAAATATCGGGCGGCAGCCCGGCATTGCAGCGAGCCTTGAGAAATTCGCTTACCACCAATGTTTCGAACAGCGCGCCACGCAGGGGATGCAGAGCCAAGACCTCGGTGCTGCGAATACCCAATAGCCAGCAGGCCAACCCCACATCCACAAAATAAAGCTTGGGTGACTTGATAAGACGCTTGCCGAAATTCCGATGATAAGGAGGCAGCAAAAAAACAAGATCGCTCGCCTCCAGTACCGACATCCAGGCTCGCGCAGTGCTCTGCGAAATACCCGCCTCGCCCGCCAGCGCGCTCAAATTCAGCAACTGGCCCGTACGCCCTGCGCAAAGACGCAAAAATCGCTGAAAAGTCGAAAGATCCTGCACATTGAGCGCTTGGCGAACGTCTCGTTCCACATAGGTCGCCACATAACTTGCGAACCAGTCTTCTGGCGTCACTGGCAGGGCATGCAAAACAGGGTACCCGCCTCTCACCATCAACCCATCCAGCTCCATGCGCCGGCCGGTTTCCTCCGGCAACTCCCCCAGAGCCAAAGGCAACAATCGCGTCATTCCGACACGCCCAGCCAACGACTGGGTCACCCCGGAGAGGAGGCCAAACTGCTGCGAACCGGTCAGGACAAAACGCCCCGGGGAACGATCCGCATCCACCATGCCCTGTAGATACGAAAAGAGATCGGGCCAGCGCTGCGCCTCGTCAAAGATCGCCCCCGCCGAAAACCGAGCCAGAAAACCTCGCGGATCCTCCTGCGCGAAAGCGCGTTCTGCCGGGTCTTCCAGGGTAACATAAGGCTTATCCGGAAAGACTGCACGTGCCAGCGTCGTCTTTCCTGATTGCCGTGGCCCGGTAACGGCCACAATCGGAAAAGCCGCAGCAAGCCGCAACAAGGTAGGTGTTAACTTTCGATCAAGCATACCGAATTATACATATTCCCGTCAAAAACACAGATATGTATGAATGCCCTGAATAATCCACATTTCGACGCTAAAGTTGAATCTCGGAGGCGCGCTTGCCATGTGAACTCGTGGCGCACTATCTGTCCGCGCCGAATGCCGGCGCCTTTATGAAATATTCGGGTTTGTTTTCAAAAAACCCATGACTACGTAAATGCTCAAAATCAAATACGCGCTCGCCATAATTCCAATAACGCCGGTAACCCCATAATTTTGGGCCATTAAACAACTGCCTATAAAGATGGCCACGGTTGCTAGCAGATTCGGAACGGCTAATGGCTCTTTCTTGAATGCTCTGAAATAAATGGAGAGCGCATTAAAGATGTGGAACCCCGCGAATACCAGAAGAAGCAACGCCAGCTGACCTGGGCTGAGAATGCGCATGGCAAAATCATTGCCCTGAACAAGCATAGCCAAGCCTACAAAGAAAAAACTGCCAAGCAATAAAAGCAGGAGTGCAATCAGAAGCCCATGACGAAACAAAGCCCGCCCCTCAACAAATTTTCCTTGTGCAACCAGGGTGGTCAGCCGAGGGGTAATCGCTGTTACCCAAGACATAGAAATAGCGCCCAGAACATTCGCGACCGTCATTGACAACCCCATTTGACCGGCAGCCTTGGCCCCCACAAAATAAAAAACCACGGGAGTGGGTATGTGAAGGAATAAATAGTTGCTGAACCAGGTAATGGCCACTCGTTTGTGTTGCGGCCAAAGATCGCGTTTCCAGCTAAAGCTGGATTCTTCATGCAGGCACGCTTTAATTAGTAGGCCATACTGAGTTTTCACCCAATACGAAACAACCAAAGCGATCGCAACCGGCGCCATTGCTTGAGCGAATAACCCATTTCCGCTCAGCAGCAAAGCCCAGGCCATGAGCGCGCCCAATATGTAGTGCGCGATGCGTAGCGCATAGGTTGTTTTGATTCTTCCCGTACCCTCCAGAATGGCAAGGAATCCAATCCCAGGCATGCTGATGGCGATAGAAAGCACGATAGCCACCCAAGGTAATTGCCAAGCGACATGATCCGTCGTTTTGGCAAAGTAAAAATAGGCATAGCCTATTGGCGCGAGCATAAGGGTGGCGAATCCGGCAAAGGTATACCAACGAACGGTCCAATGTACCAAGGCCAGGAAGTTGGATTTTTGAGTATTTACCGGGCCAAGCTCGCCATTCTTTCCCCATTCCAGCCCTGAAAAATAACGGGCACTTACTTGAACCAACAGGCTGGACAGCCCCAGATCCAGCAGGGTGTAGCTGCTGAGCAAACTCCCCATGGTGAAGAAATACCCTTGCTCCTCTGGCGAAAGAAAAATAGTAACCAGAACAGCGGTAATAAAACCCGTGCCAGCCTGGATGGTTTTTTGTAGCGCTACGATATGAGCAGGAGCCACAAGGTAGCTGAGTGATAGTCTCATATTAGTGCAGTGCAATACGCCCAGAACGAAGGCGCTTCACCACTATATTTATGGTCTTTCTGAGACCTCTATCTTGAATGACTTCTCTTAAAAACCGCGTTAAATCCAATATTTTCTGGAGCGAAGAGGGATTGGATAAAAATTGCGTCGCAAAGAGTTTTTTATAAGGGGTATTTTCAGCCAGAGGCTGGCTGTTCTTTATAAAATTTCTTACCGCCGATCCAGCTTGATCCAACAAGAAAAGGTAGCGTTCTCGGGCTTGCTTAACAGTCGCTTTGGCATGAGCCACTTGCTCCGGCGAATTACCCCAAGCATAACCTAAACTGGCCATCTCCTTCGCGCCGAGTGTCTGCCGAAAGTACTCATTTGGCAGAAAAATCACAGGGCAACCACACAGCATCGCCTCAAGCGCTAAGGCAGAATCCTCATAGCAATAGAAAAATTCCGAGCTTTGAAATAGTGCACGAATTTGTTCTGGCGTTTGGGAACCCAATTCATCTCGTGTAATTTCTGGCATGCCATTCGTAATTGGAAAAGTCTTGCCAGAAAAGCGGTATTTGAATTTACCCGCATAAAAAACGCCCCCATTTCTTTTTTCATGGATCGGGGGGCAGTAAAAAGTGGGGTCGGATACCGGCAGGAAAATCGTACTGGCGGGTTTTTCGATATGGATTTTGCTTGCGATGTTGGCGCTGTACGAAAGAAGGTAATCATCATCTTCCAAAGAATCATTCTGAAACAGCAAGTCATCGTAGTTAAGAATATAACGAACACGTACTGGCGCAGAAAATCGACTGATGCGAAATGTCTCCGGATAGATAACGATGGGTGTTAAACCGTTGTCGAAGTGATAGTCAACAATTTTCCTGGTCAAGAATGGCGCCACATCCATGGGCGATGAGGCCAAATCATGGTTCGAGTGAGGCCTTAAATAAATGAACGCCGAGCCGCCCGCCTTGTTGATAAGGTCACAAAGCTTATAAAGAACTCTGACCCCGGCAGAGGTTCGGATATAGCTGGGGGCAACGATGTAATAGGGGTATTTCACAATGATTTGGTTGCTAAAAGTTAGGATCTAATTTTTAGGTGGGCTAACCTGCGGCCACAAAATCAGACTCCGCTCCGCAGGCATTGGCTCATATGTATGCGGCTTTCTTGCGAAAAATTCAAATGACAATATTAGCAGTAACAATATGTTCAAAACTGGCCGAATCACGCTACCCAGCCCCAAAGTCCACTGAACATTAACGTATGCGCCGGCAAGGTAGGAATATTGCGCCCCAATAAAACCATCCAATAAGGGAATAATATCTATAGGTATTGCCATTAGCGATAACAAGCCGATATACAGCCATGTTGCACGCATTTTTATAAAGATGGGAATCAGTGCGATATATAAAATAAATGTATAGCCGCCGACCCAGACGCCTAAATTGCTTATGATGACAACCAATAAAGAGAGCGCTTCTGTATCACCTATTAGCCTCGATCTCACAAACAGTATGACCAAGGAAATTGCAAGCACGCCCCATTTTGCCGCTTCAATAATATATACAATAATTGCAATGCTCGCCGGATTTAAAAAGCCTGATGCCATCATGGCCCCATCTGGGTTCTTGAGCACATAAGAAAAGGCGGAAATGCTTGATGGCATCGCCATCACTCCCCTTAGGGAAAAAAGCCCCGCTTCTTTTGAGAAATTAAATAGATTTGTAAAAAAAACGAGGAAATGGTTATCCAGCGCCAATCCCGATACTGAAAATACCAAGCCCGAAAGCACAGCGCAGGTTGCAAACCCCTTCCAATCTTTTCTTGCTATGTAGTAAATCAGAAGAAGAGCAAAGTATGGCTTGATGTTAATTAGCAGTGCTATACAGAAAATCCTTGCGATGCCGATTCTTGAAAAGGCAAGAGCCAAGAGGATTGGAGCGAGCAGAATCAAATTTCCCCTCTCCAAGGCAAAAAGCATGGGTGCACTAAGTACGATTGCACAATAGATTAGAAATTTTTCGATTCTTGTAAAATCTTCCCAGACCCTTGTTTTTAATACAATAGCGGGAACTGCGAGATAAACAAGGCAGAGACCTGCGATGACAAATGGTGAGTTGTCACGCATAAGTGCTGGGTCTCCAAACCCTCCGCCAGCAAATACAAAGTTAACAAGCTTCAAAATAATAAAGTTTAGCGGCGGATAAACAGAACCCCATTCTGTATAGCGACCATCATTGTATGCCCAGTACAATACGTTAAACAGGTCCATGAAAGTATCAGACTTATTATATAAAAATGGGCTAGGTAAATAACCATATACCATTAAACAATAAATGTAATAGAAAAAACCTGCGGCATTAAGCAGCAAGATCATGCTTAGATATGCAAGCCTTCTCCGGTGCCAATTGCTCGATATGGAGGCCCAATCAATCAAAACTTACCTTTTCCTTTTTCACCACTGCTGGACGCCGCTGGAGATAGATATGGATTGAGTCAATGTATTCTAAGATACCGATGAACATCGACTGCATACCGAATAATGCCGAGAAAAACACCCTTCCAGATCACCAACTAAACAACCACCAGCTAAAGCTGGTGGGTTTGAATTACGGACTGAAAGTCCGGATACGCGTCGACTGAACGACGCGTCTCATGTAGGTTGGGTTAGCGGCCTTATCGCGTAACCCAACAAACCCAAACTTCAAAACCTGTTCTTGATGTCGCCTAGAGGCGCCTACTTTTGGTCAGGTTTGTTGGGTTACGGCGCAAAAACCGCGCCTAACCCAACCTACATAGGGCTTATGGCGAATTTCTGCTCCTACCTGAATTGTTATAAAGCGTCAATTCAGTTAAAACTGACCGGCTAAAGCCGGTGGTTTTAACCTTGTGATCGACAATAAATATCCCGAGGGTTTGCTGGGCCTGTACGACATGAGGTCATGGCTGGAATAAACCAGCAAAGCCCGGCGAAGCGGTTATAGATAATCAGACGGGTTCAAGTTTCTGGTTATCCCAGGTATCACATCACACCAATAAGTTTCTGCAATTCCTGATTCCCAACAGCCAGTTCATCATAGGTAAGATCATCAATTTTAATCAGTTCAAAACCATCAATCAGCATGATCACCACCAGACCATCACCAGTTCGCTTTTTGTCCATCTTCATTGCAGCAAAGAGGGCATCCGTATCAAGCTGGCTCTTGTTTGGCTGGGCAGTTAGTGCTGGTTGCAATGCCTGTTGGTGTAGCTGATCGAAAAGGGCAGCGTTCATCAAGCCACGATTTTTGGCAACGATATTGGCAAACATCATGCCAATGACCACGGCTTGTCCATGGGGGATAGCAAACGCTGAAGTTGATTCAACAGCATGACCAAAGCAGTGGCCGAAATTGAGCAGGTTGCGCTTGCCCGTATCGAACTCGTCATCCTGCATGTAGCTGAGCTTAACAGCGAGGGATTTTTCGATAGCGGAAAGTAGTGCCGCAGAATTTTCGCGACCTGTCAGTGCAGGCAGAGTCGACATCAGCTCATGGGCCAGCGGCTCACCCCCCATCAGATGCAGTTTCACGACTTCACCCAATCCACTGAAATAATCTTCGTTCTTTAACGTTTTGGTGAAACCGGGGCTGAGGAAGATCTGATTCGGCGGAAAAAATGAGCCGACGAGATTCTTGTAACTCTTGTAATTAAGGGAAGTCTTGCTGCCAATGCAACTGTCAGCCTGTGCCAGCAGGGTTGTCGGAACAAAAATCCAGTTAATGCCACGATACAGGGTAGAAGCCGCAAAGCCGGTAATATCCTGCACAATCCCGCCACCAATCGAAATCAATGTCATGTTGCGTTTGGCCGCACGTGACATCAGCGCATCATAAACTTCCATGACTGTATAAAGATTCTTGCGATCCTCTTCGATCGGCAACACCATGACCAGTTGAGGATCAAGGCGTGAAAACAGGGATTCACGGTAGAGGTTCCATACGTTGCTATCGATTACGTAGAAACGGTTGGGGATTTCTTCGAATGCCGAGATAAAATCAAACGAATCGAAAAAATTCACCTCATAGTCACGAATTGCGGAATGAACCTTGATTACCTGCATACATAGCCCCCATCAACCACCAACACCTGACCAGTCATATACGAATTCTTTTCAGAGCACATAAAAGCCACCATCTCGGCAATCTCTACCGGTTCGGCCAAGCGCTGAAGCGGAATATTATCGCTGATGGCCTGGATCTGCTCGGGTGAATTGTTCTGAGACGTCAACTCGGTGTTGACATACCCGGGGGCGATGGCATTAACCAAAACCCCATGCGGCCCCAGCTCCAAGGCTAACGTACGCGTGACCCCATTAATAGCCGACTTGCTTGCCGCATAAGCCACTCGACGCTCTTTTGACACAATGCTCCAAATCGAACTAAGGTTGACGATTCTCCCATATCGGTTCGCCCTCATGCGCTCGGCAACCAGCTGCGTAAGCAGCAGGGGCGCGACCAGATTGATCTGCAATGTCTCATTTAACGCAGCCGAATCGAGTTCATCGAGTCCGGCCAAAAAATTTATGCCGGCATTGTTAACCAGAATATCGATGGGGCCTTCTATCGTTCTCACATAACGCTCTATGGACTCAGAGTCGCTCAAGTCCATTTCAGTGCGTGAAGGAGTTAAACCTCGCGCGCCTTCACGAGCCAATACCATAGCAATGGCAGCACCAATACCACGAGCCCCTCCCGTAACCAGGGCGACTCGATTTTTCACTTCACAATCCCATATTTTTCCATGGCACTTTTGTAACGGCCTTCAAGCATTTCAATGCGGTGAGCATCTTCAGCGAAGATCATGCCATAGAAGTCGCGTTTGTTTTTCAGCCATAGCAATTCGAAATAGACGGCCTTCAAGATGCCCTTCTCGGTGCCTTCATCCAGCGCTTGTGGGCAGCTAAATATGACCTTGCGTGTTTCATAATAGCTTAGAGCACCCGCAGGAAGTCTGCGTAGAAAAGGCAGGGCATCGGCCGAGACACCGCCGCCAACAGCCGCAATCAACCCATGAGCATGAGCTTTGGCGACGATTCTACTGGTCAAGTCAAAAACGGCGTCACTATTGATGTCATCCCGTCCCAGACCAGCAGATCCACTCAAGTCAACACGCCCCACGACGATGCCTTTCAGCTTCTTGATATTGGGAAGGGTCAGCATTTCATCGAAGTTCTGACAAGTAGTAACCGTTTCAACATTAATCGCAAAAGACATTTGCTCAATTTCATCTTGCGGGAAGGCAAGATCAATCGCAGCGAGGAATTTCTTCAATGCGTAAGGAGTTTCCACCATGGGTGCGACAATGCGCGAAACACCCAGCACACGGGCCTCATACATATCACGGATAGCTTCGCATCCCCCAATCTTGAGCGTGAGCCCCAGACCTGCGGCGCTAATTACCTCCTTCAAGCGCATCGCTTCTTCGAGGCGCGTCCCCTCCGCTTCGAACTCGGCCTTGACGCCCACCACATGGTGGTTTTCCCTGAGGTCGGTCAGAACCCCAACCATTTCGCGTTCAATCTTGTTCAAAATGAGCTCCTTAATTAAATATAACCATAAAAACCATCAATCCGGATTGCGACAATAGACAGAAATTAGCCGTCCCGACTCGCAACGCACATATTTATTAGCGACGCGAGCATAAACATTATTTAAACCTTGCAGCACCATCACCCGCCCACGCGCCTCCCCATACAATTGCAACTGGATAGTTGCCGGGTCATTTTCTATAGGAATTTCGCCGTTTAAATTTCGACCAATATCACTATCCACAAACAAAAACGCGGGTTTATTTTTCAAAATGGCCACCGATGCGACCTCCACTTCTTTTGGCGAAACCAAATTTGTGGGCAACTCATTGTATGGCATAGCACTATATTTACCGGCCAGGATCGGCAAAATATGATCATATTTAGAAACAATAAAAATGCCATTATCGTTTTGGCTATAGCGCTTTATTAAGTTAGCAGCTTCCTCAAAAAGAGTGGGTTCCATAGTTGAGATAAAAGACGCCTTTTCAAATGCCCAGTTATACAACTGATGGTTCCTGAATGTCTGACTATACGCATGCTGGCCCAAATAAAAACTTGCGGATGCTGGAAGGTAAACTAATAGCAATAGCAGAAAAAGCACCAAAGATTGCCGCTTTGCGCCCCCCTCACCCTGATCTTGGCTTACCCATCCGTGAAACAGCACCGCTAGCCACAAAATAAAAATCGGGGCTACGCCCAATATATGGTGTAACGATGGGTACCATATATAGTAGGTTAAGCTCTGTACAAAATATAATGCCATCCCCACAGCAAGAATCGTATAGGCCTCGTTTTGTTTTATCCTTATTGTAGCCATCAACAATAGGCTAACCATTATCAATAAACCAAAGATCTTGCCACTTGTGGCTTGTGGCGATCCGACTCCCAGTATCATATAAATTGCCGTAGGATTTGCGCCCGGCATCGGATAAAGATAAAGCAGCATCCCGGCTATTACTGTTATGCCCCCAATAAATAATGGCATCAACTGGAATGGTCGCTGTTTTATCCCCTTGAATAAGATCGCCCCACCAACGGACAAGGTAAGAAACAAGCCAAAATCCTTGCTCCATAAAATCGCAAACAAGGCCAAAGCACAGGCTAAAATGAGATGCCTTTTTCGATCTTGTGCCAAATAGCGATATAACAGGTAAAACACCGGCACATCAAGAACATGTCGCACTGGATTAAAGCCAGGAGCTAACCGGATTAGCTCAATCCCGAGAAAAAATAGTGCGGAAATGGCCAGAGCCGCTGCAAAGACTACCGTCCCGAGACGTCTGAAAATAGCCCATATACCCACGAGGAAGATAACAAAGTAAATAAGGTATTCAGCAAAGTAAACTTTGAAATATCCTAGATAATTCGACATCCCGAAAAACTCAAGTACTTTGCTTTGCGTAACTGTAGCAAGCCAGCCATAAACCATAGTCTGACCATAAGGGGAAGCCCCTAGAGATAGGGCATTCATCGGCCCGAAACTGTAACCATGATGGTACAAAAGCCATCCTGCCTTCGTTTGGTTTAGCAACTCCCCCGCGTTTCTGCTGATAAAATCCATCTCCTCTTCGGAATGTAGTCTCTTCTGGCAAGCCCTCTGCAAATCAACAGTCGATACGAACAATGCATCTAAACTTTTTTTATCTTCAATGGATAGTGTCAATCCGTCCAATATGGATTTTTCGGCCAATGAAAATGGGCCTCTTGCAATAAAAGTTTTTGTTTTTTCGTCACAAGTAAATTTTTGTTCATTATTTTGGTCAATTGCTTCCAGGGTTTGCAAAACTTTGGAGCAGTTCTCAATCTTTGCCATATTTCTTCGCTCAGACTGGACGGCACTGACATTCTTACGAGGATCATATAGTTGAAATCCCGCAATTCTGTGCTCATTAATGTAGTCCAGGTTATCGACCACTTTCCCTGACTTTAGAATGGTCTTCTCAGGAATATTTATATAATTGTTTTCAACCAACAAGGGATTGGTAATTAATGGAAGAAAAATTGTGGCATATTGGGCTGATATAAAACACAGAAAAGCAATCCAAGCCCAGTTAGGTATTGAAAGAGATAGCTGTCGATTTCGAAAAACCGCAAAAAGCGTCCATAAAAACAGAAAAACCCATAGGATAGACATGATTCCTAAGAGAAGTTTTTGCTCTTTACTCACAAACAATAGTATGCCGTTAATGACCGTCGCCACCAGAAAATAAAATCCGATTCTCCGCAACCGATCTTTATCAATCGGCGTGCCCGCGTTAGAGAAATACTTAGATACACGTAGAAAGATTGTGTAGTGAACAAACAAAGCCACCACAGGCAAAATGTACTGCAAGAGTGAAGTAAGCTTACCGACCGATGAAACTGGCTTTGCCCATTGGTACAAACTTCCATAAACGTTTCCACTTGGCATGGCGAACTTAGCCAGAGTGCCGGCAACAAGCATTGAAAACACTATTAAACCAATACTATTGATAAAAAAATGTATCGCTAGCAAATTGCGTAAGCTTAATAATTCGAGTGGAAGGGCAAAAAACTTTGCCCACTTTGAAACTCTATTCATCGAATTTAATTATCCATTCCGGCAACTCAAATTGAGTGCGCGACTAAACACACCAGACCTTCGATTAAGCTTTCGGGAGAGCCTTTTTTATTTCTTCCGACAATCTCAAGCATAGTGCAACCAGTGTTAACGTCGGATTTGCTGAGCCACTCGTGGGGAAAACCGAACTACTCGCCACATAGCAATTGGTTAATCCATGCACCTTCAAGTTGGGATCAACAACTCCGTTACTGTAACTAAAGCTCATTCTGGTAGAACCCATGTGATGCCCGTAGCCCCTGATTAGCGGCCACTCTTCTGACACTGGCGGCAAAGTAATTTTTAGGCGTCCAATCCCGCTTTTGGCAACTTCACGACTAAAAATTAAAGCAGATTGATAAATGCTCGTCTTATCTTGTTCCGAGACACGCCAATCTAAAGCGATTTTGGGTTGACCCAATTTATCGGTGGATTTACTCAGATATAACCGGCTTGCTTTGTTTGGTGCTTGCTCGCTTACTGTACCTAGAGCAAATCTTTGCAGTTGGCCTGATGTAGAACTAAGAAGGTCCGAAATTGCCATTTCAGCGACGTCTACACTCGCTGTACCCGGGAGAGGATGTAACTGTATACCGCTATTTAGTAATCTTTGCTCATTTTGTACTCTTTCTGCCACTACTGACACAGGCGCCACCGGTACAGATTTATCTTGATAATTTGGATATTGTCCATGCTTACGCGTTAACTTAATTTCTCTCCTAAAAATCTCCTGATAAAACGACACACCAGCGCGAACATAGAGAACACCAGGAGAAATATCTGGATGTTCCATGAAACATGCCCCCAAATACCCACCCCTATTGGCATATCCTATAGGATGAATTCTGTCTGAAAGTAGCAACAGTCTTGTGGTTTCGATCCCCCCAAGTGCCAATACAAAAATCTTCGCTTTAACTTTGCAACGACTTCCATTAAGGGTTGCTGCGGTTAGAGATAATACGTGCCGCCCATCATCAGATGTATTGCATTGCAGAACATTTAAATTCAAATAACATCGAATATTCGAACTATGTTCTATCTTTTTGGCATATTTTGAAGAATATCTTGTCGGCGGACTAAATTGGAATAACTTGTTTTGTATTACGTTATCGTTCTTTAAGAGATATTTTCTCTCGTCTTTAGCAAGACCTTTCCAATACCTCACGTCATAATTATAAGGACCGAGATCCAGCATGTCTTGCGCCATTGCATACCAAGGATCTAAGCTTTTCCTGGAAATGGGCCAACCACTTAATGGGACCCATGGACGTAATTTAAAATCGATATCATCTAGTGGGCGACAGTAACCACCCCAATGATTTGTGCTTCCCCCGAAATACCGAAGCCTTGTTGACAGTAACGAATAGTCCCTGCCTTCATTCAATCCGTTATACAAATCTTGTGTTGCGCTATCTATCGCAAGATCTCCACTTTCAATTGATGTTACTGATAACTTTGGATTCTCAAGTTGCAGTGCTATTGTTATTCCGGCCGCTCCTGCGCCAACAATGCAAACATCGCTATGGATTTCATTATTTAAAGAAAGTGAGCGTGCATCTATGAACATATGGACCCTCTATAAGGATAGATTGTCGGTATGGTTCGATAGAGCAACATATGATCCCTTTGATTCAACCAAAAATATTGACAACTGAAGCTCAGACTTTGAAAACATACAGCCATCAATGACAATATATTCATTATTTTCAAACTCATTGGCCACCTTCTGCGGCAATAAGTGCATCCCTTTATCCAAACGAGTAGATAAATCAAGGTCCATACTCAATTGCGTTCTCAGCTCCTCATATATTTTTGGTAACTTTGTGCGCAATATTTCGGCTAACTGCCGCAATCCCGCCAGTCCATTATCAGTTTCATGTAGGTGTAAGTAGCCCGAAGAGGCACAAGCAATGTCACTTCCAATATGCATCGCAAAGGGAAGAATCCCTAGGGCGCGCAAAAAATCCCTTCGTGAAATGTACCCACAATGAGATGTTTGTGTCTGATTTGCGCATGCAAAACCCCGCACAATAAACTCTCCAATTTTAAAAAACATGAAACCCACCAACCATCCCTTAATAAACCAATTAGCCCCGCGAAAACTTCGAATTAAGAAATCACACAGTGTGTCATCGGATCAATCCACTGGTCTTTTAGCAACGGTCTCAACAATAAAGTATCTAGGTGGGTGGACATTAATTTTTCTTCTTAAATAATCCATTACCGGATGTTTTACAAAGAATGTATTTACTTCTTTAGGCTTAAATAGGGGAACGACTATTCTTCTGGTGATAAATTCAAGCACCGATAATTTCAGAGGGGAGAGCTGCGTTTTTTCAATAGCAAACCCTGCAGCTTTTATTACGCTTTCAAATTCTTCTTTTGATGCGTACTCCCTAAGGTGTGTTGGATCCATCGCCCATTTTCCTTCTGCCGTCTTGTAATACCACCAGCCATAGGATTTTCTTACAAGCGATGCGATATAAAGCGTACCCCCAGGCCGAAGAATACGTTTAATCTCCTGGAGTAACTTATCTTGATCGACATGTTCAATCACTTGGGTGCATACAATAAAATCGAAGCTATTGTTTGCAATCTCTGGAATAGAGGTCACGTCCGAGCAGACAACCTGAAAGTCCGTATACTGTTTTAGTCTTTCGCAGCGTTCTGGCGATAAATCGACAGCTACAACCTTCTTGGCTTTTTCTAAATATCCGCCCATCTTTAACGCGACCAAAAGCGCACCATCTCCAGCGCCTAGATCGGCAAGATCAACCTCTTTCCCTCGAAGATGCTCCGACACTAGATCAGGTATTTCCTCTGTATGAAAATGCAGAAATGTGCGCGAATATTCATTAAAATCCATCTTTACCTCAATTTTTACTAATCAACGTTTTGGCCCATGGGCTTTCGCCCAGACTATAAGCTTGTCATATACGGCACCTGGCAAAATACGAAATACATTCCAAATAAATCGTGATTGCCACGGAAGAATTGAAACCCTAGCTTTCTTCCTTATTTTTTCCGCAATCAATACCGATGCTTTTTCGGGAGTTAAAATTCCTGGCATCCAAAATGGCAGCCCTTCAGTCATCGCTGTATTAACAAACCCCAAACAAATCGTTGTAAGGCTTACCCCATGGGCGAGAAGACGCAGCCGGAGGCTTTCTGACCAAACATTTACAGCTGCTTTTGATGCAGAATATGCCCCAGAATTGGGTGTACCTCGAAAAGAAGCTATGCTTGAAATGGCAACCAATTGACCGTGGCCTAAGGCTTTCATTGGCCGAATAAAGGGTGAGAAGGTATTAATCACTCCGAAATAATTAACGCGCATTATTTCTTCAGGTATCTGAGTATCTTGGCAATCCTGATCCTCTTCCCCTCGAGTTCCAGCATTAGCAATCACAATATCTACACCACCAACATGTGCCAAAAAATCACTCGCACACCTCCTTACTGCCTCAATGTCGGTGACATCTGCCACATATTCGTGAACGACTGCACCCTTTGCACGACAACGTTCTGAAATAATATTCAGCTCTACTTTGCGACGAGCCATTAATGCCAATGTTGTGCCTGGCCTGGCGTAATGCTCGCCTAAGGCAGCTCCGATACCAGAAGACGCCCCTGTTATCCATATCACCCGCGTAATTTCTTTATTCATGCACCCACTTCCCAAGCCTGATTGGCTAATTCACTTATTACAAAATCTATTTAGCATTAAACGAGAATCGACTGTGTCCAAAATACGCCATTGTGACGACTATTATTGCAATTACCCCTTGCGATATAACCGGGTTAATGCCCAATGCCTCAACGAAAATGGCAATCAACACTAGGTTAACTATAAATGTTGTTCCATAAACAATATAGAAACGAAGGTACTCGCGAACAATATTTCCTTTAGTCTTGAACACAAGAAGTTTGTAGCAAATATACGCATTAGTCAGCCCTACTACCTGGCTGAGCACCAGAATCAGCATATAGTGAAGCCAGGAATTAGTAAGGTAATAAAGAAAAACAAATGCAACATAGGAGAACACCGTATTCCAAACTCCAACGGCGATGTATCGTATTTTTTTTCTGTTTTCCGGCGATGGGCTTGTAACAAGATTAACTAACCGCTTCATGGTAGGCTTCCCTAGCAAATCAAAACCTTTAAGGCTCGCCTAGAGTCCTATTTTCGTTTTTACTATAAAATTGGGGCGTTGTTTTACTTCCTCATAAATTAGCCCCACGTATTCACTCACGATCCCCAGCATCGTAAACAGAATGCCAAACATCAACAGCATGACTGTCATGATGGTTCCATAACCTTCGAATGGAACTCCCCATATAACCGCTTTTGTCACAGTCCAAGCCAGTAACAGGAATGACAATGTTGAAACCGCGAGTCCGATTAGGGTAATCAGTTTTAATGGTACATATGAATGTGCGAAAATCCCTTTCAAAGCCAATTCGATAACCTTGAACGTATGCGCTCCGGACACGCCCGCATAGCGCTCCGCTCTCACATGCTCTATACCAATGGATTTGAATCCCACCCACGCGAACAAGCCTCGAATAAATCGGTTGCGCTCATGAATTGAGTTGATGGTTTCGTAGACTTTTTTATCAACTAGTCGGAAATCGCTGACATTCCTTGGAATCATGCCGCCGGTTAAGGCATTTGCTACCGTATAGAACAATTGAGAATTAAATCTTCTAATGGCGCTGGTTCCCGTGCGCTTGGTGACAATGCCATATACGTTCTCGTAGCCCTCTTCCCATTTTTTGATGAACTCGGTAATAAGTTCGGGCGGGTCTTGCAGGTCAGCGGTCATGATCACTGCAGCATCGCCTGTTGCCGCGTTGAGCCCGGCGGTAATTCCGCCATCCATACGGAAATTTCTCGCCAATTGCAATATCTTGAAGCGGCTGTCTTGCTGATGAACAGCTAGCAGTTTTTCATAAGTGTTATCCAGAGAGCCGTTCTCAACGATGATGGCTTCGAAATCATAATCAGGATTGGCGGTGAATACGCCCTGCAGGCGCCGAGCCAGCTCATCAACATTATCTTGCTCGTTATAAGCGGGGATGACGATGGAAATTAATTTTTTCATGATTGGGCTTCAAACGATAAATAGGGGCGGTACATATTATGAACGGATATAAGATTATCCGGGCATGTTTTATGCCATTGAAATTGGCCTCTTTGGGGTTGATCGAGCACTGCCAGAGTTTTTGCTGGGGGTGAAATCAGGCGGCAAGCAAAAAGCAGCGAAATAAAGTGGCCGCGGATCGTTTTTGTAGGGTGGATAACCTGATTAATCGCAATCGGATCGTGGTCATGCACCACGCGGGCACCCAACTCCTGCCGGGCTACGGTATGAATGCGGTCGCTGAAGGTTTCCTTATAGCCGATGATGCCGCCGGGCACGTGCCAGCCCACACCATAATAGCCGTCATCCCGCCATGTCAGCAGGACGCCATTAACTTCGTCCTTGATAAGCAGGTCAACATTAACCAGCGGAGTGATCTGGCTGGCATAAAGAAATAGCTCCTCGGGCAAGCCTTTGGTCGGATTTCCGGTGACGGCTTGCAACTCCCGCAACAGGTTACTTAGACGGTCTGCCATCATTTTTACCAGCGAGCCCATCCGGTAGCGACGCGGGTTGTTCTCATTTGCTTTTCTTTTTTATCGTGTGTTTGAATTTCAAAACAGCGAAGTTCAGTTCTATTGAGGTTTCTGTGTCGCTTGCTTGCAAGTCGTCATCGAAAATTTCGGCGATTAGCTCACCGCTTTTTTGCATGAGTGATTTTTGATCGGCTTTGTCTTGAACTGTTGATAACTCTTTGATGCTTCTAGACAGCTCTCTGATTTTTGAGAAGGTCTCAACTATCGCGATGGTCGCTTGGGTTGCTTGTGGGCTTTTGAGTATTGTGGCAAGCATATACAGCCCTTTTTCGGCAAATGCTTTGGGATTCACCGTAGAGTGCTTAAGCTTTTCGAACCGGTGGAAATTTTCCACCAGTTCAATTTTTTCAGCTTTTGAAAGCTCGACGATATATCCAGCAGGAAACTTATCAAGATTATTCGCAACGGCTTTATTGATATCTCTTGTCTCAACACCATAGATTCGGGCCACATCGCTATCAAGCAAAACACTTTGCCCCCTTACCTCGATAACGAACTCTTTTAAATTTTCGATTTTCACTATATCGCTCATATCAATTCATCCTCCTTACAGCGCCTTTGCGAGACTTGCTCTATCACTTCATCACATCGCATAGGGCTTGGTGCCTTTGCTCAATGGCACTAACTTAAGCGGTTCCCTAGTCAATGTAGGGTGGGCTAGGCACGCAGTTTGTGCCGTAAACCCACCAGTGTGCCGTGAGGCACTCATTAAAAATGCGTTGTGTTGCTTCTCAACGCTTGGTGGGTTACGCAAAAAACGCTAACCCACCCTACATTTGGCTTAAGTTGGGGCCATTGATACCTTTGCCCAATTTTTTGGAGGTGATTTGTCCTCGCAAAAGATTAAGGGGTGCTCTAAAAATTCAGATTTTGGAGACACTATAGTCATTATTTGCTGCTATCCCATGGCTCGATGAGCATGTTTTCCAGGAATTCCGCACGATCAAGGAAGGGGAACATATCTTCCAGTGGTTTGGATACCATGGTGCCGTCCGGCTTCACTTCGGAGGCCAATTTTGGATACAGCGGCTGGTCTGGTGCCATCATGATCTCGCACAGGGCTGGCCCTGGCCCGGCCAAGGTTTGACAAATTTTTTCCAGCAATTCCTCATGGTTTGCTGCCCGGTTGGATGGAATACCATAGGCGGCGCAGATTTTCTGAATGTCCGGGAAAGTCACCCCGCTGCTTGGATCAGCCGCGATGTAGTCCCCAGGGAAGTAGGCATCCTGGGTAAGGCGGATGGAGGTATAACCATTGTTGTTAAGCAAAAAAATCTTGATGGGCAGTTTGTGGTGAACGATAGTCTGCAGTTCCTGTAAGTTCATCTGGATGCTGCCGTCACCTGCGATACAAATTACCCGTTTGCGGTCATTGGCAAAGCAGGCCCCAATGGCGGCAGGCAAGTCATAGCCCATGGAGGCGCAACCGGAGTTGGTAAACAACCGCTGGCCTTTCTTGAGTTTGACCGCCTGAAAGGTACACGTATTGGCCGCGCCATTGGCGAGGACGATTACGTCACTGGGCGCCAGTTCATCAGAAAGGGTGTCCACAAAATGGAAAGAATTTACATAGCCCCTCTGTGCGCGCCATTCCGGCGTAACGCTGGGGTAACGGCGACGCCGCTCGCGGCACCATTCAATCCAGCTTTCCCTGTGTGGCAGCGGGTTGCCACGCAGTTGCCTCGCCATTTCTTCCAACAGCACCTTGGCGTCACAGTGGACTGGCATGTCGGGGAAAATGGTGGGTTTCTTGAGTTCGGCAGAATCGATGTCAACGACGATTCTGTACGCAGCACGGGCGAACGCCTTGAACAGGTAGGAAACCGTTCTGACGCCGAGCCGCACCCCGATGGTCAGCAGGACATCAGCGTTCTGAATGATGAAGTTGCTGGAGCGGTCTCCTGTAACGCTGGGACGACCGAAGAACAAAGGGTGATCTGAATGGATAACGTCATTGCCGCCCATACCCGTTTGCACGGGTACGCCGAGCAACTCGATCACTTCATGAAAGAGGTCCATGGCGCCAGCGAGGCGGATACCATTGCCCGCCATAAACACGGGCCGCTCGGCAGCACGAAGGCGCCCGATAATGCTTGCCGCCTGTGCCTTGACGACTTCTGGGTCAAAGCAAATTCGGTCTTCCGCTTGGCTATAGGCCAATAGCTCATCTTCCTCAACCATAGCCGCCTGAACATCCAGGGGAATGTCCAGCCAAACTGGGCCAGGCCTTCCGTTACGGGCAAGATAAAGCGCTTTCTCGAAGTGATAGCGAATGCTCTTTGGATCACGCACCATCACGGCGTATTTGGTGACCGATTTGACGATGTCAATGATGTTGGCTTCCTGATCACCGAGCTGGCGAAGCGGCAACCCACTACTCTCGACTGTCGTGCCATATTTTATCTGGCCAGAAATGAACATTCCGGGGATGGAATCAAGCCAAAGTCCCAATACACCGGTCAGAGTATTGGTGCCGCCCGGGCCGCTGGTGACAACCGCCACACCCAGGTTACCCGTTGTGCGAGCGTAGCCTTCAACGGCGATGGCGCAAGCCTGTTCGTGGTGGTTGCAAACGTATTCCAGATCCTTGTTTTTGCCGATGGCGTCATTGAGGTGCATGGCTCCGCCGCCGGAGACCATGAACACGTGGCGGACGCCCACTTCGGCAATACGTTTTGCCAGATAATCGGAGACTCTGATTTTCATGAATGCTGCTCCCAACCATGCCAACAGGCAGTTTTGATAATGGCTTGTTCCAAGGTGACGCTTTGTGTGAGGTCGAGCTCGGTTTCGGCACGCTGTGTGGAAGGCACATACCGTTTAGGTATCGCCCCCGGCTGAGCTTGCTGCATGATATGCATACCATTGCCGCCAAGCGTTGTATTGACGAGTGCAGCAAGCTCCGCAATGCTGATAGCCTGGCTTGCGCCCACGTTGTAAGGGCGAGCAGTCTGGCCACGTAACAGGATGGTCCACAGCCACAAAGTCAAATCAGCCGCATACAGGTAAGAGCGATATGGTGTGCCGTCTCCGCTAATCTGGATCGGCTTTTTAGCCATGGCATCCCGAATGAAGTTGCCAATCGCAAAGTGGCTATCGATGGGCAAGTAGGGGCCGGCAAAAGCAAAGCAGCGAGCCAGCTTGGCCTCAATGCCATGCTGCTTGGCATACAAGGTGCATAGCATTTCCGCAGCGCGCTTGCCTTCTGCGTAGGCGGACCCGGCATTGGTACAGTCTGGGCCGTTGGGGTCGGATTCAGACCAGTGAGATATATGCGGAGGTTGGTCGCCATATATCGCACCTGAACTTAGGAAGAGGAAATTTTTTGCCCCGGCTTGCGCGGCGAAATCGAGTGTTCGCCGCGTTCCTTCGACAATAGTGTCAAACATGCGAATAGGGTCTTCAGCATTCAGCTTCGCACTGGCATCGGTGGCGCCATGGATGACAAACGAGAATTTCCCTTCCGGAAAGGCAAAGGTTCTTATGTCTCCTGTCAACAACGTGATGCTGGGATGAGACGCCACATGGGGCACCTTATCTTTGAATGCCTCAGCGTTGCGGGTGAGGACGACCGCACTCATGCCCAGATTCAGCTGATCATTCAACCAGACAAAACTTTCAAGCAACCAGGTGCCGATGAAACCCGTGCCGCCAGTTATGAAAACCCGCGCGCCCTTGAGGGCGGGCCAAAGCGCACGCCCTCGATCGAGAATGTTATTTAGGTCTTCTGCCAGCTTGTTTTCCACTGTGCATTACCACCCACCCAATCCGAAGAAGGTTTCCAGCTTCTCTCCCACAAAATCCAGCATGGTTTCGTTGAGTCCAGGATAGATTCCAATCCAGAAGGTCTGATTCATCACGATGTCGGTATTTTTTAGTTCGCCACTAATACGATAGGCGCGGTCCTTGAAATATGGTTGCCGTGTCAGGTTGCCCGCGAACAACAGGCGGGTGCCCACCTTGTTCTGATCCAGATATTTAAGCAGATCCACTCGCGCCACTTGCGCCTCTTCGCGCAAGGTGATGGGAAAACCGAACCAGGAAGGCTCGCTGTTCAGTGTCGCTTCGGGCAGGATCAGGAATTCTTCCATTCCGGCCAAGCGGTTCTTCATGAACTGGAAATTCTGTTGTCGGGTTTCGATAAAACCAGGCAGCCGATCCATTTGCGCCAAGGCGCAGGCGGCCTGCATATCGGTAATCTTGAGGTTGTAGCCCAAGTGAGAATAGGTGTACTTGTGGTCATAGCCAAAAGGCAACGTGCCAAGTTGCCAGCCATAGCGCTTGCCACAGGTGTTGTCCTTGCCTGGCTCACAGTAGCAATCTCGTCCCCAGTCACGGAACGATTCGATGATGGTTTTTAATTGACTATCATTGGTGAAGACCATACCCCCTTCACCCATGGTGATATGGTGCGCGGGGTAAAAGCTGCATGTGGCAATATGGCCAAAGGTGCCCACAGGCTTGCCGTTGTAAGTTGAACCTAGTGCATCACAGCAGTCTTCAATAACCCAGAGATTGTATTTCTTGGCCACAGCCATAACCGCATCCAGATCAAAAGGATTGCCAAGAGTGTGGGCAATCATGATGGCACGGGTTTTGTCCGAGACAGCGGCTTCGATCTGTGCTGGATCGATATTGTAGGTCGGGATCTGAACATCGACAAAAACCGGCACCATGCCATTCTGAATAATCGGATTAACCGTGGTAGGAAAGCCGGCAGCAACAGTAATGACTTCATCGCCCGGTTTCAGTGCACGATCTCCCAGCTTTGGCGAGGTAAGCGCTGTGAATGCAAGCAGGTCCGCCGACGAACCTGAATTGGTTGTCAGTGCATGCTTGACTCCTAGAAACTCTGCGAAACGTTTCTCGAATGCTGCGTTAAAGCGTCCAGTGGTCAGCCAGCCATCCAGTGAGGCTTCGACCATATTACTAATTTCAGCAGCCCCGATAACCTTACCCGATGGGGGCACAATACTCGTGCCGGCCTGAAAAGGTTTGGGCGCGTGTGCCACCTGAGCGTATTGTTCGACAAGTGCGAGGATTTGTTTGCGGAGTTCGGCTTCGGTCATTTCTATTCCTGTTTTCATCTCGGGCGGCGCCCAATCTAGCAACTCAAATTTATCGTAAGGACTTTATGCTTGCATGTAACTTTGTATCTGGCGCAGACACAAGGCATGCATGTCTTCTTCGTTTTTCCAGGCTCGATGCCATTCAACAATACTTTCCAGCGTGTACGCCAAATTCCAGCGCGGGCGCCATCCCATACGCATGCGCGCCTTGGATATATCGAGCTTGAGATAATGGGCCTCATGTGGCTGCATGCGGCTATCAAGTTCCCATGACGCACCTTCTCCCCACAGCTCCGTCAACTGTTCAACGATCCACTCTACTGGTTTTGCATCTTCATCTACCGGGCCAAAATTCCAGCCCTCAGCAAAGGCTGTGCCGTCTGTCCACAGTCGCTGCGCCAGTAATAGGTAACCGGATAGTGGTTCAAGTACATGTTGCCATGGCCGGATAGATTGGGGACTGCGAATTACAACCGGCCGCCCAGCCATGATGGCACGCATAAAATCTGGGATAAGCCGATCCTCGGCCCAATCACCGCCACCGATTACATTACCAGCACGTACAGAAGCCAGAGCGACGCCATGCGTCTCAAAGGTTGAGGGGTTAAAGAACGAATTGCGATATGCCGAGGCGACCAGTTCGGCGCACCCTTTGCTGCTGCTATAGGGATCATAGCCGCCCATGGGGTCATTTTCTCGATAACCCCAAATCCATTCGCGGTTCTCATAGCACTTGTCGCTGGTAATATTGATTACCACTTTTACGGAGCCCACTTGCCGCACGGCTTCCAGCAAGTTTACTGTCCCCATTACGTTAGTGGCGTAAGTTTCAACTGTATTCACATAGGAATAGCGAACAAGTGGCTGGGCCGCCATATGGATGACTATCTCAGGCTGGGTTTCGCGCATGACTGCCGCAAGGCGGTCAAGGTCGCGAATATCGGCGATGTGGGAACGCATGCCATCACCTACCCGCGCCACTTCAAAAAGACTGGGCTGTGTGGGTGGCTGGAGGGCATAGCCGGTTACATTGGCCCCCATCGACTGCATCCATAGGGACAACCACCCGCCCTTGAAGCCGGTGTGCCCAGTTAACAGGACACGCTTTCCTTTCCAAAAATCGACGTCCATTACCATGCCTTCCACGGCGCCTTACCGCCCGCCCAGAGTTCTTCCAAGTGCACTTTGTCGCGCAACGTATCCATAGGCTGCCAGAAACCATGGTGAAAATAGGCTGTCATTTGCCCATCGTGGGCCAGGCGTTCCATCGGCTCACGCTCCCAAATGGTATGGTCGCCCTCGATATAGTCCAGCACCTTGGGCGAAAGGACAAAGAAGCCGCCATTGATCCAGCCACCATCACCCTGGGGTTTTTCCTGAAACCCGGTAACTTGCTCTCCATCAAGATTAATTGCACCGAACCGGCCGGGGGGCTGGGTGGCGGTCAAGGTGGCAAGCCGGCCATGTTTTTGATGGTGGGCGACTAGTTCGCCAATATTCACGTCACCAACTCCATCGCCGTAGGTGCAACAAAAGTCCTCGCCATCAAGGTAGGGCGCGATACGCTTGATGCGTCCACCTGTCATAGATCCATCTCCTGTATCAACTAAAGTGACGCGCCATGGTTCTGCATTTCGTTGATGGACCTCCATCTTGTTATGCGCCATGTCGAAGGTTACATCTGACATGTGCAGGAAGTAGTTGGCGAAATATTCCTTGATGACGTAGCCCTTATAACCCAGGCAAATAATAAAATCATGAATACCAAAAGAGGAATACATTTTCATGATGAGCCAAAGAATCGGCTTCCCGCCGACCTCGATCATGGGCTTTGGTTTGACGGTGGTCTCTTCACTAATGCGAGTACCCAAGCCACCGGCGAGAATGACAGCTTTCATTGATATTCCCTTTGCCAGATAATCAAATCTTCGAATTGCTCTACTTTTCCACCCATACCTCAGCCCTCAGTCCTGTTGAGGTATGCCCGGCCGTACACATCATCAAAACGCACAATATCGTCTTCACCCAGATATTCGCCGCTTTGCACCTCGATCATCACCAGATCCGTCAGTCCCGGATTGACCAGGCGGTGTTTATGGCCGGCGGGGATATACGTGGACTCATTGGTTCTGATCAGCAGCTCCTTGTCATCGTTTACGATGCTGGCCGTGCCGCTTACCACGACCCAGTGCTCGCTGCGGTGGTAGTGCATTTGCAGCGAAAGCGCAGCGCCCGGTTTGACGACGATGCGTTTGATCTTGAAATTCGTACTTTCTTCCAGCACGGTGTAGGTTCCCCAGGGACGGGCGACCGTGCGGTGCAGCTTGTAGCTGTCGTGGTTCATCAGCTTGAGTTGCTGCACCACTTTTTTTACGTCCTGGGCATGGTCCCGGTTCGCCACGAGCAGGGCATCCGGGGTGTCGATAATCATGATGTTATCGAGGCCAATGGCGGCAATCATGCGGCCTTCGCTTTGTATGAAGGAGTTGCCGACATCGACCAGCACGGCTTCTCCAATGACGCGGTTGCCCGCGTTGTCGGGCGCGGATAGTTCGCTGATGGCGTTCCATGAGCCGATATCGCTCCAGCCGAAGCGGCCGGGCACGACAACGACACTCCCCCCCTGCCCCTCTCCCACATGGGGAGAAGGGAGCGATGCGGGCTCCATGAGGGCGTAGTCGATGGAGTTTTCGGGGATGGCGGCAAAGGTGTCCGGGTCGATTTCGACCATGGCCGTGTTGTTCGGGGTGACTGCTCGGGTGGCTTCCCAGCATTGTTGGGCGTGCTGGTATATCTCAGGCGCATGGAGTTTGAGCTGCTCAAGCATCGCCCCGGCCTTGAAGCAGAACATGCCGGAGTTCCACAGGTAGCGGCCTGAGTCGACATATTCCTGGGCCGTTACGTAAGAGGGTTTTTCCACGAAACGCTTGACGATATGGCCTGCTGCCTCAATGTAGCCAAAACCGGTTTCCGGGGCGGTGGGCACGATGCCGAAGGTAACCAGTTGCCCAAGTTCTGCAAACTCCGCAGCCTGTTTTACCGCCGCGGCAAAAGCGTTATGGTCTTCGATCAAATGGTCTGCGGGCAGAACCAGCAGGGTGGCCTCATTGCCATGTTCGGCCGCAATTTTGAAGGCGCCCAGCGCGATCGCGGCGGCGGTGTTGCGGCCGAAAGGCTCGAGCAGGAAGGTATCTTTTACACCGGGAAATTTTCTTTTGGCGGGCTGATATTCATCCCGGCTTTTGAAGTAATACTCGCGGTTGGTGATGGTCAGCACTTCGCTCACGCCTTCGAGCGCGGCCGCGCGCGCAAAAGTCTTGTGCAGCAGGCTCTGCCCGTCGGGGAGCTTCATGAAGGGCTTGGGGTGCGATTCGCGGGAAGTCGGCCACAGTCGTGTGCCGGCTCCGCCGGAGAGAATGATGGGTATAAGCATAGGCCGCTATTGTACTTGGAGAGGGCTTCAATCCAAAATTAACGCGCAGTCATTTATTTTTCTGGCATTTTTGCAGGTGAAATTACTATTGACCCGGCCAGAATTTATGTTAACGAAAATAGGTCAGACTCACATATCGTGATCTACCGTGCATCATGCCGACCAGTAGTGCCCGGTTAAATCGAGAAGAACCGGACACTACTTTTTTAATATATAAAAAAGTCGGGTTATTGCTGCCAAGAATATGGCCAATCTGTCATCGTGGAAGAGAGAGATCAGCCATCTTGTGGCACTGGCTCATTGGGAACAATTAGCCGCAACCGGCCCAGCAGCGCTTCAAATGCGGAAAGATATCCTCGCGAATCGCATCCAGCGCTTCATTAAGACGCATCCGGCGCATCGAAGGCAAAATCGTAGTCGCTTTCGGGCCTGGCCTCGCCCGTGACACGCGAGCCAAACAGAAAAATATGTTGGACGAAGCCGCTACGCGGAGGAATCGCCTTTCTGATCCACACGACATATCCTGCACCTTCATCCCCTCGTTGCTGAGGGGTTTGATTGTGCAATATTTCGTGAGGATAAACCAGCATGACGCCCCCCGCCGCCGAGCACTTTGACCGGCAATACCAGACGCATCTCAAGCACCTCAAGCTCAAGGGACTGCAACCCAAGACCATCGAAGCCTACGCCCGCGCCATCCGGCGCCTGGGGGGATACTTCTCCCACCGGATCGACGACCTCACCGAAGCCCAACTGACCGACTACTTCAGCGACCTGATCGAGACCCACTCCTGGAGCGCAGTCAAACTTGACCTGTATGGCCTGAAGTTCTACACCACCCACGTCCTGCACAAACCCTGGGCAATGCCCAACCTGATCAAGCCGCCCAAGACCCAGCGGCTGCCCGACATCGTCACGGTCGACGAAGCCCGGCAACTCTTTGCCGCCACCCGCACGCTGAGCTACCGGGTGTTCTATTTCACCCTCTACAGCCTGGGTTTGCGCCTGGGCGAAGGACTTGCCCTCAAAGTCAGCGACATCGATGCGGATCGCCGCCGGGTGCATATTCGCGATGCCAAAGGCAACCGGGATCGCTTCGTACCCTTGCCGGATGCCACCCTCAGCGCCTTGCGCCAGTTCTGGCAAATTCATCGCCACCCCGAACTGCTCTTCCCCAACCGCCATGGCGGCCTCAAGGCAGCCTGTCGCGCCCGCTCGCCGCTGGATCGCGGCGGCGTGCAAACCACCTTGCGCCAGGTCGCCCTCGATTGCGGGCTAAAAAAAAGATCACCCCGCACAGCCTGCGCCACAGCTACGCCACCCACCTGATCGAAGCGGGCGTCGACCTGCTTGAAGTCCAGAAGATACTGGGCCACTACTCGATTCTCACCACGGCCCGCTATACCCACCTGACCAGCCACACCAACGATCAGGCCAGTGTGCGCATCAATACCCTGATGAGCCGCTTCTCGATCCGGTGGGGGACGGTCAAATGATTCCCCTCTCCGCCGTCATCACCCGCTTCGAAGCGGACTACCTCCAGCAGTATTCCTCCACGATCCTGCCCAGCCACCGCCAGGCCCTTTCTGCCATGAAGCACTGTCGCACCGCCATGGCCCCCCGCATGCTGGCGCACTGCGGCGCCTGCGACGAGAAACGCCTGGTGCCGCACTCCTGCGGCCATCGCAACTGCCCGCACTGCCAGCATCATGAAAGCCAGCAGTGGCTGGAACGCCAACTGCGGCGGCAGGTGCCGGCAAGCTACTTCCTGCTCACCTTCACGCTGCCGGCGGAACTCAGGGAACTGGCCTGGCGACATCAGCGCACGCTCTACGCCTTGCTGTTCGAATGTGCCTGGGCTACGTTGAACACCTTCAGCCGGAACGACAAACAACTGCAAGGCCGGCCCGGTGCAGTGGCGGTGCTGCACACCCATTCCCGCCGTCTGGATTTCCATCCGCATGTCCATCTGGCGATGCCGGCAGCGGCGCTGGATACGCAGACGCGGCGCTGGCGCACGAAGCGCCGCAGCGGCAAAAGCAACGGCTACCTGTTCAACCATATAGCCCTGGCCAAGGTGTTCCGGGCCAAGGTGCTGGCAGCCCTCAGCCAGGCGGGGTTGCGGCTCCCGCCCGGCGTTCCGGCGCAATGGGTGGTCGACTGCAAGGGCGTGGGCGACGGTGAGAAGGCGCTGGTCTATCTGGGCCGCTATCTGTATCGGGGCGTGATTCAGGAGAAGGACATCCTCTCCTGTGAGAACGGGCAGGTCCGCTTCCGGTATCGCGACGGCAAGACCGGCAAGCGCATGACTCGCACGGTGAGCGGAGCGGCCTTCCTGTGGATGATCCTGCAACACGTTCTGCCCAAGGGCTTCCGGCGGGCGCGCAACTTCGGCTTTCTGCATCCGAACAGTAAAGGCCTGGTTGCGCTGTTGCAGGTGGTGTTGAAGGTGATTCCCGGCGCGAGCCTGGCGTGGATAAAGCCACGTCCGCCGCTTCTGTGCAAATGCTGCGGCGCGCCGATGCGGATCGTGAGAAGGCGAATCCCGGCGGCGGAGCATCGACCGCCCGATTCGGGCTT